>JAESGP010000039.1_pt1:12500-190061 | contig 190061 bp, 161 predicted proteins | sample 9269741 | NCBI WGS metagenome assembly JAESGP01 (sample SAMN15720684, study PRJNA650882) | algae metagenome | isolation source: Desmonostoc vinosum HA7617-LM4 and co-occurring heterotrophs from cave wall | place: USA: Waikapalae cave, Hawaii | collected 2011-05-27 | reverse complement strand
CCCGCCGTCGTGATGGTCATCGGGCCGGTATAGTTCGTCAGCGTAACGCCAGCCTGCACGCCCGCAGTCGTCGCGTTCGGCATCCCAAAGAGGGCAGGGTCAATGGTACCAGTCATTGTCAATATTTCCCCTTTTGCGTGGCTGCAGGGCGTTGACTCACGGAGAGTGACAGTTGGACGACTCTGTCATTAGGCTGGTGTTAGTCGAACGGGGACGACTTTTTTGAGACCTTAAGTGGGCCTCTCTGGGATCATTTTTGGTCTCTTCGACATCTGCATGACTTCGCGCCGCCAGAATCAGGATGCCCTTGCGATCAACCTTCAGGTATATTTACGCTTCAATTGTGGCACGCCAATCGCGACAACATCGTTCGCGATGATAGCGCTACACGGAACAAAGATCTTGACTGTGATATTTGAGTATCGAGAGTCACGCGACTTCGAAGGTCTGATAGTCTTGACTCTTGTGGCCCCGTTGATCACGCAATCCGTACTATAGAAGCAGCTCTTTAAAAATTGCTTTGCGGAATATTTCTCATTCTATTTGATCGGCAGATCCAGCACTTGATTGAACAGATTTGACCAGATCGAAACGTGACGGTTGAGCGCGCGTGCTTTAAATGACGTGCATTTGAATCCCAATTAATTATTATTTTCATCGCGGCCATATAATTTATTAAATATCCTCAATCGTTGGCCGCGACGCCAATGCTCAGCGCCTCACAATTTGATTATCAAGCATAGGCCTAATTTCCATCGTCGGACCTCTCCCTTCATCAATGCTGACGCCTCTCAGTCGCAATCAACTTCCATGTGCAGTGTCTCTTGAAGCTTACTCTTCAGTGGTGTCGTCGCCGGGGTGCCGACAACTGATATCGGGGCGTTCCGCGCCTAAGCCCAGCAGCTCTTGCTATTACAAGGGCGGCCGTTGCGATGATCATGACTACATGATTAACTTGGTTCTGAAACAGCAACATAATCTTAAGAGGAGCCGCACGAGCTGTGCATCAAAAGGTTGCAGACCACGTGCTTATTATCAAGGCCAAGGGCGGCCTCGGCAACCGTATCCTATCGGCTGTGACTGGGCTTGTGCTTGCCGACCTGACCCATCGCACCCCTTTCATCGATTGGCGAGACGGCACGTATGCCCCCGAGGGAGTGAATTCCTACCCTCTGCTCTTTGAGTCTCCTCTGGCCACCGACTGTTCCGCTTACGACATGGCGGAGGACGTCCACCCGAGTGTCTGGAACGGCAAGGTCAAGCTGCACCCCACCCACATCGTCGAAAGATTTTTTCCCGGGCACCACTCAGATCCGTTCATCTATCGCAGGACCGCCGCGAGCCTTGGGAAGCTTGACCTTGACACTCCGGTCGCCGTCTTCTGGTCCTACCTGCCCAAGCTCGCGCGTCTGAGACGCCACTTGGCGCGGGACAGCCGCTTCGCCCGCGAGACACAAATCGAGACATTGAACCGATACCTTCGCACCTATTTCCAGCCGGTCGCGGATGTGAAGATACGCACTGAGGCCCTTCTCGCGGGCCTTCCGCGGCCGATCATCGGCGTTCATGTCCGTTACACTGATCTCAAAACGCCGCTCGATCCCATCCGTAACGCAATTCGGAAGCAGCTTCGGTCAGCGCCCGAGGCTTCCATCTTCTTGGCCACCGACAATCTGCATGTCGAGCGCCAGTTGCGCAAAGAGTTTTCGCGCATCGTGCTGCACCCCAAGCTGCTACCGGAATCGGGCGAGGCACTGTTCCTCCACGCACCAGGCGTTATTGAGGAAGCGAAGAATGCTCTGACGGACATGTGGACCCTCGCGCAATGTGACCGGCTGGTCCACGCTGCGCGCTCTACCTTTTCGAGAACTGGCGCGCTGATGGGCGGCATTCCCGAGAGCCGCCAGATCGACGTCGACCGGTACAATCCGAAGATGCGCGCAAAGCTCCTGTTCCAGCGTTACGCCTGAGATATTGCACGCTCCGAAGCACAAACGGCTGAGGTTGGCGACCAACTGCTCAAGCGTACGGTTCTCGTCCTCGGCTGCTTTAGCCGCCTCAGCTCGCTCGTGCCGAGCTCACCGTAGAACTTCTTCCTGCTAGCGAGATAGACGGCTCCCCTCGCGTACTCCAAGCTAGAGATCTGCACTATAGGAATATCCGTCCGGTGAAGGCCGCCTTGCCGAAAGACGCGTATTGTTGAGAACTGTTGTTATGGACAGTGATAGGCGCAGTGCCCAAGTCGAACGGCTTGAGGTGGTGGACACGGGCCGGCGGCGGCGCTGGTCCAAGGATGAGATGCTCAAGATCGTCATGGAGAGCTTACAGGCGCCGCGCCAGGTCGCGGCAACAGCGCGGCGATACGGCGTTTCGCGCTCCATTGCTGCTGCGATGGCGACGGTCGTTTCGGCCTGAGCCGAAGGATGCCGCCCATCAACCTGGCTTCGTACCGGCGATGGTGGTCGCGGAATCAGGATCGACGTCTTGTTCAGTCGCGCCGGCCACCAGCGGCGGGTCGATCGAGATCGAGTTTGCTGCCGGGGTTCGGATGCGGATCACGGGTCCGATCGACGCGGCGATGCTGAAGGCCGCCGTGGCGGCGCTGGCAGATGGACGCCTTCGGTGATCCCCATTACGTCGGGCGGGCGGGTGTGGATTGCGATGCCGGTCACACCGATATGCGTCGCGGCACGAACTCGCTGGCCTTGCTGGTGCAGAAAGCCTTCAAGGGAGACCCGCACGGTGGCGACCTCTATGTTTTCCGTGGCAAAAGCGGCAAGCTGATCAAGATCCTTTGGTACGATGGACTGGGCATGTCGCTTTATGCCAAGCGGCTGGAGCGCGGCCGCTTCCTGTGGCCGTCGTCGGCTGATGGCGTGGTGACCATCACCCCAGCCCAGCTTAGCTACCTGCTGGAGGGCATCGATTGGCGGATGCCACTACGCATCTGGCGGCCGCAGGCGGCTGGCTGATCGCTGGGATTTGAATCGACGGCGCGACCAGCAGTCCAGACAGAGACCGCGTCTTGTGATTTTCTGGTCGGCGATGGGCGCCGATGATTCTCTTCCTGACGATGTGACCACGCTGCAGGCGATGCTGCGCGCCGAGCGAGCGGCCGGTTGGCCGCAGAAGCCGAGGCCCAGGCGGGACCTTGCTGATCGAGAAGCTCAAACTCACGATCAAGAAGCTACGGCACGAGCAGTTCGGACAGTCCTCGGAGCGTGGCGTATTATTGGACCAACTCGAGCTGCAGCTCGCCGATCTCGAGGAGAACGCAGCGCAGGCCGAGACCGCGGCGCAGATGGCTGCAGCTGACAAGACTACGGTGGCATCATTTGAGCGCAGCAAGCCGGCGCGCCGGCCGCTGCCGGAGCATTTACCACGGGAGCGCATTGTCTATCCGGTGCCGGGGACCTGCCCATGCTGCGGCGACAACCGATTGCGCAAGATCGGCGAGGACGTGACCGAGATGCTGGAGCTCATTCCGCGCCAGTGGAAGGTGATCCAGCACGTGCGCGAGAAGTTCGTCTGCCGGGCCTGCGAAGCGATCACCCCGCCGGCTCCCTCCTACCCGATTGCGCGTGGACGTGCGGGACCCAAGCTGCTGGCCCATGTCCTGTTCGCCGAGTACGGCCTGTACCTGCCGCTCAGTCGTCAGAGCGACGTCTATCGGCACGAAGGCATCGATCTCGATATCTCGACACTCGCAGAATGGGTGGGCGCCGCAGCGGCAACTCTGATGCCGCTGGTCGACGCGATCCGCAGTCATGTCTTCGCGGCCGAGCGCATCCACGCCGACGACACCACGGTGCCGGTCCTGGCCAAGGGCAAGACCCGGAACGGCCGGCTCTGGACCTATGTGCGCGACGACCGTCCGTTTGCCGGCCCAGATCCGCCCGGCGGCCGTGTTCTTCTACTCGCCCGATCGTGCAGCATCTGGCGGCTATGCCGGACTGATGCAGGCCGACGCCTACGCAGGCTTTGGCAGGCTCTACGAGGCCAATCGCAAAGGCGGCCCGATCATCGAGGCCGCGTGCTGGGCGCACGGCAGACGCAAGTTCTTCGATCTGGCTCGGCTCACCAAGGCGCCGATCGCGGCCGAGGCGCAAGCGCGTCGATGTTCTGTTCGCCATTGAGCTCGAGATCAACGGTCTTACTGCGCAGGAGCGTTTGCGTGTGCGCCAGGAGCGTAGCCGCCCCCTGATCGTCGAACTGGAGGTGTGGTTGCGCGAGCAGCGCGCCAAGCTCTCCAGGAACAGCGACACGACCAAAGCGATCAATTACTGCCTCAGCCGCTGGGATGCATTCAGCCGCTTCATTGATGACGGACGGCTTTGCATGTCGAACAATGCTGCTGAGCGTGAGCTACGGGCGGTCGCTGTGGGGCGAAAGAATTGGACGTTCGCCGGGTCCGATGAGGGAGGACGGCGCGCAGCTGCCATCTACAGCCTCATCGCCACCGTCAAGCTCAACGACGTCGACCCGCAGGCTTGACTCGACGACGTGCTGGCGCGCCTACCGGACCATCCTGCCAAGCGGATCCACGAACTCACCCTGGAATTGGCGACCTCAGAGCGTCGACACGCCGCTTAAGCGCGATCAGCCTTCCGCCAGAAAACGGCCTAGCCGGGGCACTTGCCGGATGCGTACCTATAGGAGAGCAGTGATCACAATCGTGACCCTCGACTTCCGGGACGTCCGGGTTCGGGCGGCGGAGACGGTACACCTGCAACGGCCTCATTCACGAGCAGCTCGACGTCGATCGGGCGAAGATTCAGCAGTACCAGACATCATCTGTAAGCGAGGAGCCGCGCCACGCAGCGACCCCGCCAGAACTGAAGCCCGTGCAGCAGTCGGACTCCTTTGTTCTTCGCTCCTCGCAAGAACGAAGACCATACAAAAGAACTATTCTGTCGTGTGCTTGGATTCGCTCAGATAGGAGCCATAGGCTAATCGAATACCGTCCACGAGCGAAGTCCGCGCACGCCAGCCCAGACTGGCCAGCCGGCTGACATCGAGCAGTTTACGCGGCGTGCCGTCGGGGCGCGAGCGATCGAAACTGATCTCGCCGTTGTATCCGACGGTAGAAGCAACCACCCGCGCGAACTCAGCAATGGTAGTATCCTTTCCGGTGCCAATATTGACCAGCTCATCACTGGAATAAGACTTCATCAGGTGGACGCAGGCGTCGGCGAGATCGTCGACATAGAGGAATTCCCGCCGGGGCGTACCGGTACCCCACACTATAACGTTCCTTGCGCCCGAAATCTTCGCTTCGTGGAAGCGGCGGATCAGCGCGGCGACGACGTGGCTATATTCAGGGTGATAGTTGTCACCAGGCCCATAGAGATTCGTCGGCATCACACTAATGAAATCGGAGCCATACTGGTTGCGATAGGCTTCAACCATCTTGATGCCCGCGATCTTCGCAATCGCATAGGGCTCGTTGGTGGGCTCCAGCGGCCCCGTCAAGATGGAATCCTCGCACAAAGGTTGCGGAGCCAGCTTGGGATAGATGCAAGACGAACCAAGAAACACCAGCTTCTCGGTGTTATTGACGTGCGCTGAGTGAATGACATTCGCCGCAATCACTAAATTATCGTACAGAAATTCAGCACGTAGCGTGTTGTTGGCCACGATGCCGCCGACCTTTGCCGCGGCCATAAACACGACTTGCGGGCGTTTGGCCGCGAACCACTTGTTCACCGCGGCCTGATCGCGCAGATCTACCTCGCTGCGCGTCATTGTGAGCAGTTCGACGCTCTCCTGCCCGAGCCTGCGCACAATAGCGCCGCCTACCATACCGCGATGCCCAGCAACGAAGACCGACTTACCTTTCAGTTCAAACGGGGCCCTTGCCATGGGCAACCTCCCGCCGGGCTATCGCAAGATCACTGGCGACCATCTCCTTGACGAGTTGCGCGAATGCTGTTTTTGGCTTCCAGCCGAGCTTTTCGCGCGCCTTGCTCGCGTCGCCGACCAGGAGATCGACTTCAGTGGGTCGAAAATACGTGGGATCGATGCGAACGACCGTCTTGCCGGATTTCGAATCGACACCGGTTTCACCAACGCCTTCGCCTCGCCATTCGATCTTGCGGCCGACTTCCGCAAATGCAAGTTCCACGAACTCGCGCACCGAGCGAGTCTCGCCCGTCGCCAATACGAAATCGTCCGGCTCATCCATCTGCAAGATTCGGTACATGCCCTCGACGTAATCTCGGGCGTGACCCCAGTCGCGTTTCGCCGCAAGGTTTCCGAGATAGAGGATTTCTTCGAGACCGGTCTCAATCCTGGCGACGCCGCGGGTAATCTTGCGCGTCACGAAGGTCTCACCGCGGATCGGGCTTTCATGATTGAATAGGATGCCGTTGGAGGCGAACAAGCCGTACGCTTCGCGGTAATTGACCGTGATCCAATAGCCGTAAAGCTTGGCAACCCCATACGGAGAGCGCGGATAGAATGGCGTCGTCTCCTTTTGCGGGACCTCTTGAACCAAACCGTACAGTTCCGAAGTGGACGCCTGATAAAATCGGGCTTCCTTTTCCATGCCGAGAATTCGGATCGCTTCCAAAAGCCGCAACACACCGATAGCATCGGCATTGGCGGTGTATTCCGGGCTCTCGAAACTGACGCCGACGTGACTTTGGGCCGCGAGATTGTAAATCTCAGTCGGCTGGATTTGTTGCATTAGCCGGATCAGGTTGGTCGAGTCCGTCATATCGCCGTAGTGCAGGCGGAACGGCACATTGCCGGCGTGCGGGTCTTCATATAAATGATCGACGCGCGCAGTGTTGAACGAGGACGACCGACGTTTGACGCCGTGTACAGTATATCCGAGACCGAGCAGATATTCAGCGAGATAGGCACCGTCCTGACCGGTGGCGCCGGTAATCAGCGCAACGCGGCGTTTCGAATCATGTAACGACTTGTCCACTCCAAACGCCGGCCCGTCAATACCCATCCTTGCCTTCCCAACCTAATCTGGCGTGCAAGAAATCTTTCGCCCGCAGCGCGCTGTATATCACCCGATGTCAGCGAAGTCTAACGCCAACCGTTGAGAAATCAGGTCATTAGCGTCGTGAGCGCAGCCGAACCTACTTCGGATGGTCTGCTGGAGTTCACCCGCTCCAGCGATGGGGCATCTCCCGATGCGAACTGAAGCGATATCGGCGCATTGTTGCCGAGCGCACTAGTGGCCGGCTTGAGGACGTCCGGAGGACCGTTCGCGAGGTTCTAATCGGCACCGTCCTTGGCGCTCATGGGGCGATAAGGCTGATGATGTCGATCGCCTCTGCACGCGGGGTAGATCGCCGTCAGATCGTTGGCTAGAGGTTCCGGCCCCGATGTTAGACCGGACGGTTTGCCCAGGGGCTGAGATTTGGCCAGTGCCGTCATTTGTCGGCATAGCGTAAGCGTCGTTCTCAGGCCACGGCTTTGAGGTTGTGACGGCAATAAGCCCACGGAAGTAGCTGATCGATGTCGCTGTTTGGATGGCCGTTGACGATCCTGGTAAGGGCGTCGGTCAGATAAGCGAGCGGTTCGACGTGGTTCAGCTTACAGGTTTCGACCAAGGTGGCGATGATGGCCCAATGCTCGGCGCCGCCGTCAGAACCTGCGAACTACGCATTCTTCCGGTTCAGCGTGATCGGACGGATCGAGCGCTCGACGGCGTTGTTGTCGAGCTCGACACGGCCATCATTGATGAAGCGCGTCAGGCCCTCCCAGCGTGAGAGCGCATAGCGGATGGCGTCGGCCAGCTTGCCCTTTCGGCTGATCAGCGCGAGCTTTGCGCGGAGCCATCGTTCGAAGATTTCTGCCAACGGCCCGCTCTTCTGCTGCCGGACAAGGAAGCGCTCCGCGGCGCTGCGGCCACGGATATCCTTCTCGATCGCATAGAACTCGGCAATGTGCTTGAGCGCCTCGCTCGCAATGGGCGCAGGGCCAGGAGCGGCAAGTTCGTAGAAGTTCCGCCGCATATGCGACCAGCAGAATGCAAGCTGAACGTCGCCACGCTCGGCCAGCTTGCCATAGCCGGCATAGCCATCGACCTGCAGGGTCCCCTTGAAGCCCGCCAGATGGGCGATCGGTCGGTCGGCCTTGCGATCGGGGGCATAGACATAGGCGACGCCTGGCGGATCGGCACCACCCCATGGCCGGCTGTCCGCCGCATAGGCCCACGGCTGACCGGTCTTGGTGCGCCCGCGGCCGGGATCGAGCACCGGCATCGTCGTCTCGTCGGCAAACAGCTTTGGCCGTTGTCTGAGCTTGCCAAGGAGGCGCTCATGCAACGGACGCAGGTGGAAGGCTGCCTGTCCCACCCAGTCCGCCAACGTCGAACGATCGAGCTCAATGCCTTGGCGGGCGTAAATCTGCGCCTGCCGATAGAGCGGTAGGTGATCGGCATATTTGGAGACAAGGACCTGGGCGACCGTTGCCTCGGTCGCAAGTCCACCCTCGATCAGCCGGGCCGGGACTGGCGCCTGCATAGGCGCACTAATCGAAACTTCCAACATCTGATTTCCAGCTAGAGACCAATACCGAAGTCACTCAGGTCTCAATCAACCGCGCCATGTGCGGCTTCCTTGGCGCGTTCCGCCACCGTCGATCCGCGCGTCCAGCAGCCATACCCCGCTGCCAAGAAGAAAGATAAACCAAAGATAAGCCGTTCCCCAGTAGTGGACCGTCCAGCCCACTAGGAAGAATGCCATCATCATAATCAGATAGGCAGTTCGATAGGCAACCAGCCGCTCGTCCAGCCCCTGTCTGAAGCTCACGCCGAGAAACACAGCGAAGAAAGACAATGCCAGCAGAAACCCACCGGGGATACCAAACCTCATAGTAATGAGGAGCCAGAACATGTCGACACTTGTAGACATCCAGCTAGATCGTACCCACTCGCCAAATCCGATGCCAAATAACGGATGATTCAGGACCGAAGCAGAGCCGAATTCCCAAATCAGTAGGCGATGCCAGCCCGTATGCGGGTCGAAAGTAAAGTGTGAAATGTAGAACTGGATCGGCGTCTGATTTGAGCCGAATGCGATGGCGAGATAAGTTGCCAAGAATAGGCACCAGAGAAATCGCCAGCCATACCGGCTCTTCCAGAAGAGCGCGCTCCACATCATCAACGCCGCCTGCACGGCGACGGCCGCAATTGGGGCCGAAGACAATGACAGCAAAGCCGTTGCTCCAACGAGCCCAGTCTTCAGCCACCGCTGAAACAAGGGGACGCGACGGCCTAAGACCAGATGGGTCAGGGAGAGAGCGCTAGCGGCGCAGATGCCGAATAGGATCGCATGCTCGAAAACAACTTGGGCTCGCCGAAACCCCGCACGCATATCGTTGCCGGCATCCGGATAGGAGGGAAGAATGGCGGCGAACAGCTCCAAGAGAAAATTGCGTCCGGTAAGTGCCTCCAACAGCGCGAACGGAAAGAGAAGCGCCACGATCCTGAACAGCATGCGTGCCAAATTGAAGAAGTCGTCGGCGTCCCGGATGTAGCATCTAGCCACAAGATAGGCGCCCATCGTTTCAACAAACAGGATGCCGGCCGGCTGCACGGCATCTGTCGGTCCTTGAACCACGACTAAGCTCAGTGCGCTCCAGAGACAGAACAGCAGCAGGGCTATATCTGAAACCCGCATCCGTCCCGCCGCGCCGCTGATCCACCTAGCTAGGCAGGGAATGATCATCGCGAGTAGAAATACGCGGGTGATGGACAGTGAGACAGCACCGATAGTCACAAGCCAAGGGACGACCAAGGAGATCAAGAAAAGACTAGCTGGCCAAGGCAATTTCTTCTTGCCCGATCGATCCGCACCGACGGTGTGTCGCGGGGGGACACGGGGAATCGCCGCCTCCGGATCTAGGAAGCGCCGTGACCCGGTGTAGACCCCACCAGTGTCCATCAACTATTTCGCCTATGTTGTCGCCCGGAAAGGGCATTTTTGGTAATTAACGTTTGCTCAATATTAGTATCTTTCTTCCGTTCATGCAGCGTCCAACTACTCATTTTCGAAGAAGTTTACAATAAGAAAGGAAAATAATCTTACTGGGAGGTATCGATGCTCAGATTAATGAAAGCTGCTCGAGCCAAAAGAACCGACCTAGTTGAACCGAGCGGGATAAACATGCATCGGGTTTTGTTTTTTGTTGCTGTCGCTTGCCTGGCCGCAAGTCGTTCAAGCGCGTGTCTCGCGCAGGATTACGCTACTGGTGGTTCAAACAATCTGTCCCGGGAGGAATGGCAATCTCTCGTCAACACCGCTCGTGAACGACTTGAACACCGGCGGGAAGAATTGCGGCTCGAACGTGAGAAGCGGCTCAGACCAATGCAGGAGGAGCTAAGGCTCAACCGCAGAGACCGAATCGAGCCAAGGCGGGACGAGTTGCGGCGCGAGCGCGAAAACAACAGCGGCCCACCACTTCCGCCGGTGGGAAGTACCATTGATCCAGCTCGCTTCGGCATGCCTACTTCGGATACAGCGGGCGTACAGGCTGGCGTGACGCTCGCCGCCTACGAGGGGCCGATGACCGTCACGACGCCCGGAGTGCTGATCGAGAACGTCATCATCAACGGAACGCTAACGGTTGCGGCAGACAACGTCACAATCAAGAACTGCATCATTCGGAATTTCGCCTTTTGGGGCATCCGATCAGACAATGCGGTCAACACCCGTGTGGAGTACTGCGACATTGATGGCACCGGCTCGACCCGCACATCCGGTCTTGGTATCGGTGGCGGCACCAACTCTGCAATAATCGGCTGCGATATCAGCGGCATGGTGATCGGCATCCAACTGTCTGGCCGCGCCGAGGTCAGGGACAACTATATACACAACCTGGCTGACACGTCGAGCAACCCGGATGACCGTCACTTTGATGGCATAACCTTGTTCGGTGGGCAAGACGGTTCAGTGATCGAGCACAATACAATCTCCATGCCCACCGGCTCCGGCGGCACTGCCGCCGTCTTCATCAAGACTGAGTTCGGTCCTATTGACGGTGTTCTGGTTAAAGATAACCTGATGTACGGTGACCCATCGTACGCCGTGTACGTGGAATCCACGACGCGCCGCATCACCAACGTCACGGTCGAAAACAATTACGTTGAGCGCGGGTATTACGGCTACTTCAATGTCGTGAATTCGACCCCGATTATCCGCAACAATATCCAATGGGATAACCAAAAGAACCCCATCCCATACCCAAAAAAATAACGCGCTTGGTGCAACTGCGGACACGATTCCAGTGCCCCAATCGCCAATCTATACAAAGTTCTCCCATGAAAGGCCAAGATACCTTGAGCGAGCCATAGAGTCCGTCAGGGTCGCGACAGAAGCGGTGCCGATGAACAAGCGAGCCATAGTGATCTGCCACTGAATTTTCATCCATTGGCAGGGTCTCCGGGGTTTGTACGCCGAGTGGCGCAGGTGGAGCAACGGGCGGCGGAGCTGGTCGGGGTTGCGCAGCCGATCGCCCGTTGCGGTGAATGTGGCCGCGTAGACCGCCGGGGGTGAGGTATTTCAGCGAAGAGTGCGGACGGTCGCTGTTGTAGTCGGCAACCCACACCGCAATCTTCGTCCTGGCGTCGTCAAGATCGAAGAACAGGGTCTCGTTGAGTAGTTCATCGCGCATGCGACCGTTGAAGCTCTCGACGAAGGCATTCTGGATCGGCTTGCCTGGCGCGATGAAGTGCCAGTCGATGCCGGTGTCCTTGCACCAGGCCAGCATGGCATTGCAGGTGAACTCGGTGCCATTGTCGAAGACAATCGAGCCTGGCTTACCGCGCCGCTCAACGATCATGGTCAATTCAGAGATCGACGTGTCCAGGATCGCCCCCTGACATTCCTTGGTGACATCGTCGACGATGTTGACGACGCGGAGGCGCCGTCAATTGGCGAACTGATCGTAGACGAAGTCGATGGACCAGCATGCGTTCGGCTTCGCTTCCACCAAGATCGGCGCCCGGCTGCCCGTGGCATTGCGGCGGGCCCGCCGCTTGCGGACGGTGAGCCCTTTTTTTTGGAAGAAGCTCGCGTAGCGCAGCCGCATCGAGCATCTGCTCGGCCAGCAGCTTCTTCAGCTTCGCAACACAGCAATAATCTGCTCTTCCGTGAATCTTGCTCGCTTCATCCGTCCGTTCTTCTTCGGGGCGGACTCTAACTCCTTCTGGAGGAAATACTGAGTGGCAGGTCAATAGCCGAATAGCGACGCTGAGGGCATTCCCGCGCTAGCTACTCCACGCCAGCCAAAACAAGACTCCTCAACATGATGAGGGGCGGCCACTCGCTCCAATTCCCGTCCCACGCCATGCCTGCTAAAGGTCGCGCAGCTGGATGTGGCGTCGCAGCAAGGTCTGCAGGCCCTGTGCATGAAGAAGCACCTTGTCACGGTTACACGCTGCAAATCGCAGCGATGATCGTACGATAATTGAAACCATCGAGCTTGTGAGCACCCACAGTGGGCGCTCCCGCGAGTGTCTCCGTCAGGAAAGCAATCAAGACCTCAGGGCAGGTGGCAATAGAGCAGCGCATCCTCCTCCCGCATCCTATCTCCGATTCCACGCCCCTGAGATTTTTAGGCCATCGTTCCGGAGCAACACTCCAATCATGCGGCCGCTGCGATAGATCCTGATTGCAGTCAGACAGAGAAATGCCAAGATGCGCTCCCACGGACCTGAGACACGGGGCGAGAACAGCAACGTCCGAAATTCGGCAGCCGGAGATCCGGCAACCGCGATCGCCCTGACCAACCAACGCAGCGCACCAAGACGTCGGGGGCGGATGCGCTCGTAGTCATGAGCGATGTGCCTGTCCCATTTGCCCGTCAGCTCGGCGAAGGTTTTCCGAGCGGGGTGAAAGACAATCATTTCCGGCACATAACGTATCGCATAGCCTGCCGCGCAAGCGCGCAGCCCCCAATCGCGGTCCTCGGCAACCTCGATCCCTGCGAATGATCCGACATCGGCGACTACCGATGGCAACGTTGCGAGATTGCCCGTTCCCGAAAAGCCCTCCGCTATGTGCTCGCTATTGCGGTAGGAATAGATACTCTCATATGGTTCGAGAAACGTGGGCCGCAACGGATTTTCATAGCTGACCCGAACGTCGCCACCGATGATCCGAGTACGCCCGTCGGCAAACGCGGCCTCGATCGCAGCGAGCCAACCGGCATCGGCCCGGCAATCGGCATCGATAAATGCCAGGATGTCACCGCGCGCCTCGAGAATTCCGCGGTTGCGAGCCGGGCCCGGGCCGGGAATGGATTCTGAGACCAGTCGAACATCAGCCCAAGCAGAACAAGCCGCGCTGGGCAACCTCGCCGACCCGTTGTCGACCACGATGATTTCAATGTTGCTAGAGATGGCACGCTGGGCATGCAGGGCTTCCAGCCCAAGCTTGAGGTAGGCTTCCTGGTTGAGGTGCGGAATGATGACTGAGATCAGCATTGCCGGCCCCATCAAAAGAACTCGCGCAGGAACGTCTCCAGCGCGAAAAGAGCCCACAGCGTCTTGTCGTGATTCTGCTCTCCTTTGGCATGCTCGTCCAGATAGAGTTTAACCGTCGCGCGATCGAGGTAGGGACCGCTAATGCTATCCGACCCGAGCAGAAGTTCTCTCGCCGGATCGCGCAACGGGCCACGAAACCATTCAGTTACCGGCATTCTGAAACCGTTCTTCCGCCGCTTTAGAACCGACTCCGACAGGCGCGGACCCAAAGCTTCGCGTACTATTCGTTTTGTAACACCCCACTTGATGCGTTGACTGTCCGGCAGGGTGCTGGCGAACTCCGCGAGCCGAACGTCCATGAACGGTGCGCGTGCCTCGATCGAGGCAGCCATTGTCATCATATCCATCCGCTCGAGCAAGTTGTCAGGCAGCCAAGACGTCTGATCGAAATGCAGTACACGACGCAGCGGAGTGCTTCCCGCCGCAGCATTGAAGGGGCGCGCATCGGGCTTGCGGAAGACCTCGGGACCGGTCCACAATGCCTTGCGTTCTGCCGCGGTAAGGGCTCCGAACCACGAGACCATACGCTCATCGAACTGGCGCGTGCTCATTGCTCTTGCGGCAATTCTCAATCTCCGGCCCACCGCAGGGGCCGAAGATGTGGCCGCGAGTAGAGCATGTCCAGCTACCGACAGCAGTCCCGGTTCGGCAAAGCGGCCAAGATGCCTTTCCACAAGGTGCTTCGGATAACCACCGAACAGTTCGTCAGAGCCCTCACCCGAAAGGATGACCTTCACGTGTTTCGCGGCCTCCACCGACATCATGTAGATTGGCAGATCGGCGGTCTCAGCGATTGGGGCAGCACGATGACGGCTGAGCATCGGTAGCAGCGCGGTCAAGTCATCCGGCACGAGTTCCAGCGATGTATGAGTCGTGCCAATCTGGCGCGCCGTCTCGGCGGCGAAGCTCAGTTCCGAAGCTGGATCATCCCGGAAACCGACCGAAAAGGTTCTTATTTCGGGGGCGCCGAGATGGGACAGCGACGCTACGATCGCCGTGGAGTCGAGCCCGCCCGACAGAAACGCGCCGAGCGGCACATCGGCCCTTAGGCGCAACTTCACCGCCTCATCGAAGACTGCAAGGAACTCTGCGACAGGGTCGGCGGGTGGCATACGATGAAGCGCCGTTTCTTCTGGTGCGGTCCAATAGCGCTGCGTCGTCATCTCTCCGTTGCGCCAAATCAGGTAGCTTCCTGGTGGCAGCTTTCGGACATTACGAAAGAATGTGAAGGGGCCGGCGGCGTAGCGCCAGCAGAGGTATTGGTGAAGCGTGTCGATGTCGAGTTCGGGGCGCATTTCCGGATGAGTTAGCAGAGATGCTATTTCGGACCCGAAAACTAGCAGCGGTCCGGAAACCGTCCGTCGCTCGGCGAGGAACAACGGCTTCTTGCCGAATTGATCCCGAGCCAAAACAATGGTCCGCGTAACGTCGTCGTGCAGTGCGAAGGCGAACATGCCTCTGAACCGGGGCAAACAGTCGGCCCCCCAGGTGCGCCAAGCTTCGAGGATGACCTCGGTATCCGAGCAAGTAGTGAATCGTGCACCAAGCGCCAGAAGTTCGTTCCGGATTTCGATGTAGTTGTATATTTCGCCGTTGAATACGACGGTGAACCGTCCATCGTGGCTGGCCATCGGCTGGCTGCCGCCGGCGAGGTCGATGATCGAAAGGCGCCGGTGCCCCAGCGCGGCAACGGAACCTCCGGAAAGGGGTAGAATTGTCTGTCCCTCGCCATCCGGTCCGCGATGCCTTAGTGCGTCCGTCATGTCTCGAAGGCGTCCAGTATCCGCCGGCGGTCCTATCCATCCCGCAATGCCACACAAAGGTTTGGTCCTTCCGTCAGAAAACCTGTAATAAATAGAACTTCATCGCAATTGGTCCAGTTGAAAAACCTCGCTGCAAGATTGCACGGGGATGGCATCCATCATACAGAATTTCGAGATTTTTTGGGGTTGGCTGCAACCGGCAAGAACAGGGATCCGGCCGCATGAACACAATAACCGGCGAATGCGTGCAGTCCGCGCCCCTCGTTTCTATTATCGTCGTTAGCTATAACACGCGTGAGATGACGCTGGAATGCCTGCGATCGGTCTTTGCGCAGACACTACAACCCTTCGAACTGATTGTCGTGGACAACGCATCGTCCGACGGATCTGCCACGGCAATCGCAGCGGAGTTTCCCCATGTCCGATTGATGTCGGAAATCGAGAATCACGGCTTCGCCAAGGCCAACAACATGGCTGCTTCCCAGGCCAGCGGGGAGTATCTTCTGTTGCTCAACCCCGATACCGTCGTGCTTGAGGGGGCCATCGACCGGCTTCTTGATTTCGCGCGTCGTGCGCCGGAAGCTGGAATCTGGGGTGGCCGGACGCTTCATGCAGACCGCAGCCTCAATCCGACCAACTGCTGGCGCCGCATGACACTATGGAGCGTGGCGAGCCAGGTCGCGGGGCTATCGAGCCTGTTCCGCGGCAGCACACTCTTCAATCCCGAAGGTTACGGCGGTTGGTCACGCGACAGCGAGCGCGGCGTCGATATCGTCACAGGTTGTTTCTTCTTGATCCGACGAGAATTCTGGAAGCAGCTGGGAGGTTTTGACCCCAGCTATATCATGTATGGAGAAGAAGCTGATCTCTGTCTGCGCGCGCGGGCTAAGGGAGCTCGACCTATGATCACGCCCGAAGCTCAAATCGTCCACTATGCCGGCGCTTCCGAAACCGTGCGGTCCGATAAGATGGTGCGGCTCTTGCGAGCCAAGGTGCTGCTGATCCGGCGGCATTTTCCTCGTTGGCAGCGGCCGGCCGGTCTTATGCTTTTCCGGCTTTGGCCCCTCAGTCGGTACTGGGCTACGCGCGCGCTAGGGCGGCGCATGGCCGCCCAAACTTGGGGCGAGATCTGGCGGCGAAGGCCCGAATGGTGGCACGGCTGGCCGGAAACCCCGAACGGCCCTCCAATCCCAGCTGATCGAAATCCGCCGTCGAGCTGACCACAATTTTTGTTTGAGCGGCTTGGAAGCACAGCTATCTAAGGCGGGTTATATTCGCAGATGGAACGAACACGAGCATGCACTCGGCTCGAGGCACGATTCCGTGGTCTTTGCTAACGGCACTTGAGAGCGGACCTACCGACGTCCCTATCCGTCCCTAATCCGTCAACAACCCCTTGACCGTCGACAAATTAACCGACTGTAATTTTAAATGCAGGGCGCAATAATTAAATTTGACTCTGCAGACATTTAATATATGAGTATATAAGGGTCGTTCTCATTTAAATAACTCAGTTACCTAATACCAAAGGGTGCGAAGCTGACCACGCCAATTGTGGATCGCTCATTTTTTAGATTTGAAACCGGTGCCAGACGATGCTTCAGATCAGGGTGCGTCATAACAACGAAGCGTTGTCGTCGCGCACGCACCCCAATCGTCCAAAGCTATTAGCGGTCGCATCGGGTGGAGGTCACTGGATCCAACTTATGCGTATCACGCAGGCGTTTGCCGATTGCTCGGTAACGTTCGTGACGGTGCATGATTCATATCGCGACCAGGTTGCAGGCCACGGCTTTTACGTCGTCAACGATGCGAACCGCTGGAACAGGTTGGCGCTTCTAAAGGCGGCGGGCAAACTTGCCTGGATCGTCTGGAAGGAGAAGCCCGACGTTGTGATCTCCACCGGTGCGGCGCCAGGATATCTCGCACTTCGCCTGGGACGAATTATTGGCGCGCGAACCATCTGGCTCGACAGTATCGCCAATGTCGAGCAACTCTCAATGTCTGGAGCGAAAATCGGTCGTTTTGCCGACCTCTGGTTAACTCAGTGGCCCCACTTGACGCGGCCAGGGGGCCCCTACTACGCGGGATCTGTCCTATGATCTTTGTGACAGTGGGCACTCAGGGACACTTTGACCGTATGGTCCGGACGGTCGATGAATGGGCCGGTCAACACGGCCGGACCGATGTTTTCGCCCAGACGGGGCCGTCCAACGCCAGTTACAGGCACATCAGGGTGGAGCAATTTATCGATCCAGCGAAATTCCGGGAGTGCGTTGAATCGGCCAGTCTCGTGATAGCCCATGCAGGCATGGGTTCGATAATCACCGCGCTTGAGCTTGGTAAGCGAATCATTGTCATGCCCCGCCGAGCGAGCATGGGAGAACAGCGAAACGATCACCAGATGGCCACCGCAAGAAGGTTCGCCCAGCAGGGACGTATCGAAGTCGCATTTGACGAGAGCGAATTGCTGGACAAGCTCGATCATCTGGAACTCGTCGACGAAGCAAAGCCGCTAAGCCCACAGGCGTCGCAAGATCTCATTGCATCCATCCGCGCGTTCATCCGAACGGGACACGTTGATGCGTCGGCTTAGGTGAGGTCAGATGGCGTGTGTACCGTCTCGTCGGAATCGAAAATGATTTCTGGAGACCGATTTTATTTAGCACGCAGAAGATTTCCACTTTTTTTGCAAATATGGTGCATGAGATGATCGGAATTGGCATTGTCGGGTATGGCTACTGGGGTCCGAACCTCGTCCGCAACTTCGCGAGCAGCGAGTCGGCAAGCGTCATCGGCGTAAGCGATCTGGACGCGGCGAAGCTTTCCACCTGCATGCGTCGCCATCCTGAAATATCGACGACGTCGGATTTCAGAGAACTGTTGAGTAATCCCAGGGTAGACGCGATCGCGATCGCAACGCCGGTTCACACGCACTTCGAACTGGCTCAGGCTGCGCTGAAGGCTGGAAAGCATGTGCTGGTGGAGAAACCGCTCGCTCAGACCTCCGATCAGGTGCGTCGCCTCGTCGACGAAGCGGATCGGCGCGGATTGACGCTGATGGTCGATCACACCTTCCTTTATACGCCCGCCGTGCAGAAGATTCGCGAACTGATGCTCCAAGACCAGCTCGGCGAAGTTTATTACTATGACAGCATCCGATCGAGCCTCGGCCTGTTCCAGAGCGATGTAAACGTAATCTGGGACTTGGCAGTTCACGACCTCTCGATCATTCAATATCTTCTTGACGAGGATCCGATCGCCGTCTCCGCGACAGGATCGTGCCACGTCGCGGGTTCGCCGGAGAACATGGCGCACATAACGATGTTCTTCGAATCCAAATGCGTCGCTCACGTCAGCGTCAACTGGCTCTCACCCATCAAGGTGCGCCAGACTTTCGTTGGCGGCAGCAAGAAGATGGTCGTTTACGACGATCTCGAGCCGACCGAGAAGATCAAGGTCTACGACAAGGGCATCACGCTGAACGCACAGGCCGAGAATGCGCATCAAATGCGGATCGGATATCGCGCCGGCGACATGTGGGCCCCGCACATCTCGACAAAGGAAGCCCTGCAGACCGAGGTGGAGCATTTCGTCGAATGCGTGACTACCGGTGCAACTCCGGTATCCGATGGCCTGTCCGGCCTCCGGGTAATCGAGGTGCTGGAAGCGGCGTCGCGCTCAATTGCCGAACAGGGCAAGCCGGTGAAGCTGGACCCGAGGCGCCGGGTTGCAGACCGTGTCAAGGCGATTGCGTGACTCGGTGAAAGAGACAGGCAATCCTAATCTGGAGAAGGCTGCGACGGGGCCCGCAATGAGCTCTGTACAACGCGCAATTTTCTACTCAGCGGTCGAGCGATACGCAAGCGTTGTGCTGTTTTTTGCCTCTACGGCAGTCATGGCGAGATTGCTGGCGCCCAACGAGTTCGGCGTATATGCAGTCGTCCTCGCGGTGACATCGGTGTTCTCGGTGTCATCGCAGGAGTTCGGCGGGCCAAATTACCTCATTCAGAAGGCTTCGCTCTCGGAAGAGAATATCAGGGCCGCGTTCACGATCACATTTGGCCTGTCGGTATTGATCGGAATTACCCTTTATCTCGTTGGCGGCGCATTCGGCGCCCTACTGGGCGCCGACGGTCTCGCGGCCGGGATTGCGGTCGCCGCACTCAATTTCGTCATTACCCCCTTCTCGATGACGCTCATCGCGCTGCTTCGCCGCAACATGCAGTTTGGCACCATTGCGGCCAGCAATCTCGCATCCAACCTTACGATGGTACTCGTGTCGATTGGGCTCGCGATGATGGGCTATAGCTATCTTGCGCCAATCTGGGGAATGATTGCTGGAAGCGCCGTTCAGGCAGCCTACCTGATCGGAACGCGCGGGGATCTACGGATCTTCCGCCCTTCGCTGGAAGGCTACCCGGACATCGTCCGCTTCGGCCTGTATTCGAGCGGCGTGGTCCTCATCAACGTGTTCTATAACTCGGCCCCCCAGTTCTTTCTCGCGCGCGTGCTGGATTTCGCGGCCGTCGGCCTCTACAGCCGTGCCAGCAACGTAACACAGGCATTCGACAAGCTCATCGTTCAGGCGATCAATCCTGTCATTATGCCGGCTATCTTTGCACAGACTAGCGCCGGCACAGATCTCAAGCGCATCTATCTCCACGCGATCTCGCTGCTAACGGTTTTGCAGTGGCCTTTCCTGATCTTCGTGGCGGTGCTGGCAAAGCCGATCATCCTGATTTGGCTTGGCCCGACCTGGCTCGAGGTGGTTCCGTTGGTCCGCCTGCTGTGTATTGCCCACCTTTCCCTGTTCGCCGCCTGCCTCACCTACCCTGTGCTGGTAGCCGCCGGTCGCGTGCAGGACACCCTGCGTTCGTCGCTGATCTCTTTGCCCCCCTCCCTGCTCATCATGTTCGGCGCGTCTTTCTTCGGCGTGGAGGCCGTGGCGGCATCGGCATTGCTGACGTTGCCTCTCCAGGCGGCTGTGGCGATCTACTACATAGGCAGGCACCTCAACCTTCGGCTGGCCGATCTAATTCACGCGACACGAAGGAGCGGTATCGTCGCTCTCTGCAGCGGCGCGATGGCCGCCATCTGTGCAACGTTGGTAGAGCGCGGCACGATCGGACCTGTGGCCGGCGTCCTGGTTGCCTGCGGGTCAGTTGCAGGCGTATGGATCGCCGCCTTGTTTGTAGTGCAGCATCCCTTGCTGCCGGAGCTCAAGGCTCCAGTGGCTCGTGTCTATTACGCAGTCTGGCGCTTGCTCGGCCATGCACCGGTTGCAGCTGCTAGGACGGACCGCGACGTTTGCTAGAGTTCCTCGTAACGGTGAGAGAAGTTTCCTATGCCTATCGCGGAAAACGTTCAGCTCGGCCATGACGTGCGGATATTCCATCCGGATCTGGTCAATCTGTATGGTTGCTCGGTCGGGGACGAATCGAGGATAGGGACGTTTGTTGAAATACAATCCGGCGCAACTGTCGGCGCTCGCTGCAAGATCTCCTCGCACAGCTTCATCTGCGAAGGCGTGAGCATCGAAGACGAGGTGTTCATCGGACACGGCGTCATGTTCACCAATGACAAGTATCCGAGGGCGACCGCAGCGGATGGACGACCCCAGGGCCCTGCCGACTGGACGGTGGAACCGACCCGTGTCTGCAAGGGAGCATCGATCGGGTCGAACGCAACCATTCTGTGCGGCATCACCATTGGCGCCAAAGCCATCGTCGGTGCCGGCGCCGTGGTGACGAAGGACGTCCCTCCGGGCGCGGTCGTCGCAGGGGTGCCTGCCCGTATTGTACCGGCTTCCGAGGCCAAACCTCAGCCACCGACCGCGGCGGCAATCGTCTGAATGAAGGAATCGCTTTACCAAGCGCTCGATTAAATATTATAATTATAGTTATTTTGTTTTAATTTGTTTGCCAATGCTGCGGGATTTAAATTAAACGGATAGCATAGAAAATATAACTGAGGCGACCGTCGGACGCCGATGCGCAGGGACCAGAACATTGATACCTTTTCTGGATTTGAAAGCTCAGTATCATCAGATCAAGCCGGAAGTCGATGCCGCGATCTTGCGTGCGGTCGAAAGCACGCAATTCGTGTTGGGACCGGAGGTCTCGGCATTCGAGAAGCGTTTCGCGACCTATTGCGACGTCAGCCATTGCTACGCCGTCAATAGCGGCACTTCCGCGCTGCACCTGGCGCTACTTGCGGCAGGCGTTGGCCCCGGCGATGAGGTCATCACCGTTTCGATGACCTTCGTCGCGACCACAGCTGCGGTGCTTTACAGCGGCGCAAAGCCGGTCTTCGTCGACGTCGATCCGGTCACATGGACGATGGATCCGGCCCTCATCGAAGCGGCGATCACGCCGCGGACGAAGGCGATCTTGCCTGTCCATTTGCACGGCCTGGTCGCAGATATGGATCCGATCATGGAGATCGCGCGTCGACATGGGCTTGTGGTGATCGAAGACGCTGCGCAAGCGCACGGCGCTGAATACAAGGGTCAGCGCGCTGGCTCCATCGGAGATTTCGGCTGCTTCAGCTTTTACCCAGGCAAGAACCTCGGCGCTTACGGCGAAGGCGGTGCGGTGGTCACCAATCAGCCCGAATTCGGCAGACGAATTGCGTTGCTTCGCGATTGGGGACAGGAAACCAAGTACAATCACGTCATCGCTGGCTACAACTATCGGATGGACGGCGTTCAGGGCGCGGTCCTCAATGTCAAGATGAACTACATCGAAGCGTGGACCGATGGTCGCCGATCAGTGGCCGCACAGTACGATCGCCTGCTGGCGAAGCATTCCATTGTACGTCCGCATCCGCCCGCCCATAGCCGGCACGTCTACCATGTCTATGCGCTCTGCCTTCCGCGCCGCGACGAAGTGTTGAGCGCGTTCCAGGGAGCCGGAATCGGCGTAGGAATCCACTATCCCGTTCCGGTTCACATGCAGAAGGCTTACGCCAATCTTGGCTATCGCGACGGCGACTTCCCGGTCACCGAAAAGCTGGCTCGCCAGTTTCTCTCGCTTCCGATCTATCCAGAACTGCGCCCGGAGCAGGTAAAGGAAGTCGTGACAAAACTCGAGCAGGTCGAGTTCGTCGAGACCGCCTGAGGCTTCGAGAGCCAGCATTCGCAAATTCATGGCGGCAACGCTCACCAGTAGTAAGAGGGTATCATGGCTGATCTGAAGGGAAAACGAATTCTGGTCACCGGCGGAGCCGGCTTCATCGGCTCGCATATCGTCGACCTCCTGTGCAACGAGGGCTGCACCGAAATTGTCGCGCTCGACAACATGATCCGGGGACGACCGGAGAATCTCCGGCGGGCGATGACCCGTGGGCCTGTTCGCATGGTCCAGGGCGATATCCGCGACGGCGAGTTGATGGCATCGCTGGTTCAGGCTGCCGATATCGTCTTCCATCAGGCCGCCCTGCGCATTACCCATTGCGCCGCCGAACCTCGCCTGGCCAAGGAAGTCATGGTCGACGCGACCTTCGATCTGCTCGAATTGTGCGTCAAGCGTGGCATCGAGAAGGTTATCGCGGCCTCCTCCGCGTCTGTGTACGGCATGGCGGAGGAGTTTCCGACGACCGAGCGGCAGAACCCTTACGACAACCGCACCCTCTACGGCGCCGCCAAGGCCTTCAACGAGGGGCTGCTCCGCTCCTACAAGGACATGTACGGGCTCGACTACGTCGCTTTCCGATATTTCAACGTCTACGGCGATCGCATGGATATCCATGGGCGCTACACGGAGGTATTGATCCGCTGGATGGAGCGACTGGATGCCGGGCTGCCACCGATCATTTTCGGCGACGGCCAGCAGACGATGGATTTTATTCACGTTCGTGATATCGCGCGCGCGAACATCCTTGCGGCGCGGTCAAAGGTGACCGACGACGTGTTCAACGTGGCGAGCGGAACCGAAACCAGCCTGTTGCAGCTTGCGCAGGCGCTCGCTTCGGTTATGGGCCATCGCAACCTGACGCCGGAATTTGCGCCGGAGCGGTCGGTCAATCCGGTGCCACGCCGACTGGCGTCGACGGAGAAGGCGGAACGGCGGCTCGGCTTCCGTGCCACCGTACCGCTCGAGCAGGGTCTCGCCGATCTCGTGAAATGGTGGCGGGTCGAGCGCGGATCGCTGTCGGCGAGCCGCCAGCAAGAGGCGGCTGCCTCGTGATCCCGATTGCGCTGCCACTTCTCGGCGACGATGAAGCCGATGCGGCTCGGGAAGCCGTGCTCTCCGGCTGGGTTTCGCAAGGGCCGCAGGTGGCCGCCTTCGAGCGTGACTTTGCGGCCCTGGTGGGCGCGCCCTATGCGTGCGCCGTTTCCAACTGCACCACCGCTTTGCATCTTGCCCTGACCGCACTCGACATCGGTCCGGGTGACGAGGTGATTACGGCCAGCCATTCATTTATAGCGACCGCCAACTGTGTTCGATACTGCGGCGCGACACCCGTTTTCGTCGACATCGATCCCGACACCTACAACATCGATCCAATCCGCGTGACCGAAGCGATCACGTCCCGTACGCGCGCGATCATAGTGGTCCACCAGATGGGAATGCCCTGCGATCTCGCAGCGCTTGTTGCGATCGCGGATCGCCACGGCATTGCCTTGATCGAGGATGCTGCCTGTGCCGCCGGAAGCCAGATCCGAATGAACGGCGGCGGCTGGGACCAGATCGGCAAACCCCACGGCCGGATCGCTTGCTTCTCCTTCCACCCCCGCAAGGTGATCACGACAGGCGAAGGCGGGATGCTGACGACCTCGGATCCCGAACTCGACCAGAAGTTCCGGCTGCTGCGCCAGCACGGCATGAGCGTCCCGGACACTGTGCGGCACGGCTCTCCGCAAGTGATCTTCGAGGACTATCTCGCTGTCGGCTTCAATTACCGAATGACCGACATTCAGGCCGCGGTCGGACGCAAGCAACTCGTGAGGCTATCGGATATCGTTGCTCGCCGCCGTGCTCTAGCCGATCGGTATGCTGAACTGCTTGGAAATATCGAAGGGTTGCGCCTGCCATTCGAGCCGGAATGGGCTCGCTCGAATTGGCAGAGCTACTGCGTGCGCCTGCCTGACCGGCTGGACCAGAAAGCAGTCATGCAGAACCTTCTTGACCAGGGCATCGCGACACGACGCGGTATCATGTGCTCGCATCGGGAGCCTCCTTATGCGGATGGCAAGCATCGTCACGACCTTTGTCATTCTGAACAGGCGCAGGATCAATCAATTCTGCTACCGATCTACGCACAAATGACTGAGGACGATCAGGTTCGCGTTGCGACATCATTGCGCGCCCATCTTGGCCGTTAAGGGTCCGTTTTGCGCGAGATTCGCACATCAGGCCGGGCACCGTGCGCCCCAGCAATACTCGATCGATCGCCGCGATTCGCTGCTCGCCCGGACGACAGAATGGCGGCGATCCGTGAGCGGTCATTGGCATCCTCGGTTGAGACCGTGCCAACCCATCGTCGAAATTTTCGGTGCAGCTTGTAGCCGGCCAGGCGCGCGATGGATTGGGTGGCGTCAGCAAGTCGTCGCGGGGGCGATAAGCGGTCCTGAAGGGTCCACAAGTATAGATCCTCGACCGTCTTGGCTGCGTACGCCAAACTGAAACGTTGCTCCACCAGCTGCCGCCCGAAAAGCCCAAGCTCACGGCGCAGTTCTTCGGAGGCGACCGCAGTCTGGAGGGCCAAGCGCAGCGCTGGGACGCCAGCGCCGCGCGAACCAGGCCCGAGACCATACCACCCTTGTTGCAGGAACGTCGCGGCACTTTCCTGCGTCAGCAGTTCGCTGAAGCCATTCTCGCCGACGACCACGAGCGCCTTACCAAACGCCATGCCCCGTAGGGCCGACCCGCCCTGCCCAATGACAATATCGGCGGCTGAGTAGCCCGGACGGGGATCGGCCATTTCACCTGTCAGCACTACGACCTCGCGACCGAGAGCGGCGTTTACTTTCATGGAGCGAGCCGCCACCTCCGCGCGTGCCGGTCCGTCGCCAATGATCATAAGACGTACGGGATAACCTATGTGCGCCATTTCACCGATTGCTTCGCAGGCCGACAGTAGTCCCTCCAGCTTGAGATCCGGCACGAGCCGGCAAATCATGACAACGAGGACTTCGTCGGTTTTGATACCGTGTGCAATTCGAAAATCGTTACTGTTGGCTGAGGGGTGGTCGGCCTCCGTATCCACCGGTGGCTCAAGTAACGTTATGTGTCTATGCCCGGCCGCCATGCCGGCTTGGCGTATCATTTCGGTCCCGACAGTCAGCGGAATTGTGCGTGGGAGAAACGGCGCCACGGTCATGGACATCACGGTCCCAACTAGCGCTGCCCTATTAGCCAAACTCACGCCGACAAAGGCTTCAATGATGGGCGGCCACTCGTGACCGTGTACTATGTCTATGGCCCGTCGTTGAACCACCTCGCCCAGCATGCGGCTTACTGCTAGAGAGGGGCGCCTTCGGTTCATCGGAATTTCGATATGTTCGAGCCCCATAGCCCTTACCATTGTGACCAGTGGACCGGGCTCAGAAAAGACGATCACGTCATGACCGCGAGCGTGGACAGCGCCGGCAACCTGAACGGCGTTAATCTGCGATCCGCCCACTTCCATAGAATGTGGGTAGACGAGCACTCTCATGCCAAGAAGATCCTTCACGTTTATTGAAGTGTTGCAACGACCACGTTCTACAAAGCTACCTAAGTCAAGATTAAAGCTTCCCGCCAATTAACGCAGATGTCGATAGTATATTATTAGTATTTATATATGATTTGGTATAAATATGTTGCAATCCGAATTTGATCTGCAAGCATAGGAACATGTGATTAAAATGACCATAATCCGACAGCATCGGAGTGCGATCGTTCAATCGAATTACCAACGATTGCAAGCCGGTCGCCCGAGACACTCGCGAGTACGAGGTCCTCGACGGTTTCAAGTTTACATCGTAATGGCGAGTGATAGTCAGCGCCCTTGATTGCGGAACGGCATTGGATCGCCGACGGTAAGTGATCACATACTTGTATCGAGCTTTGGCGGCGTGCGACATCCTGGCAGTTGGCGCGTTGAGACCCCTCGGATCGCTCTTCGTCAGCGGCATTGAATATGGAGCTTCTCGTTGGCGACATCACCGACGGGCCCACTTCGCGTACCAACGGATCACCTTAATGTATTCGTCCACGTGTTGAAGTTCATGGCAAACTTCGTCCTGATATTCGCTATACGCGGTCGGCATTGCCGCGCGGCAGATCGTGCTGAACCCGCTGATCATGTCGGCTGTTCTGGGCGCCCTGGTTGCGGCCCTCCACATTCCGTGTCACCGACCAATGGCACGCCCGCGACCACTTGGGTTACGTTACGCCAGGCCGGCGGTGTCGACTCTCAACCACCTGGTTGCAAATAATATACATGGTGCAGCAATGATGAACGATAAAGACAAACACACTCCAGAGTTTACATTTCGAGATCGGAGAGTGCTCGTTACCGGCGGCGCAGGCTTTTTGGGATCACATCTATGCGACAGACTCCTCGCACTTGGCGCAGAAGTGCTTGTCGTTGACAATTTTTTTACTGGCCGAAAGTCCAACATAGCCCACCTGCTTCCTAATCCTTACTTTGAATTAATTAGGCATGATATTACGTTCCCCCTCTACGTCGAGGTCGACGCGATCTTCAACTTGGCATGCCCTGCATCGCCTTTGCACTACCAGTATGATCCCGTGCAGACGACCAAAGCGAGCGTCCACGGTGCAATCAATATGCTCGGGTTAGCCAAGCGCGTGAAATGCAGGATACTTCAGGCCTCAACCAGCGAAGTGTACGGGGACCCGGCGGTGCACCCGCAGCCAGAAGGGTACTGGGGCTCTGTGAATCCGATCGGACCGCGGGCCTGCTACGACGAGGGCAAACGCTGCGCAGAAACACTTTTCTTTGACTATTGGCGCCAGCACCAGTTGCAGATAAAGATTATCCGCATTTTCAATACTTATGGCCCGCGGATGCGGCCGGACGACGGACGAGTCGTTTCTAATTTCATCGTACAGGCACTAACAAATCAGCCACTCACACTATACGGCGATGGAAACCAAACAAGATCCTTTTGCTATGTCGACGACCTGATCGAGGGTATGCTGCGGTTGATGCAGTCGCAGGATGATTTCACTGGTCCCGTGAACGTGGGTAATCCCAACGAATTTACTATGCGCCAGCTTGCTGAACTTATTATTGATATCACGGGCAGCAAGTCACCTCTTTCTTTCGCACCACTTCCACAAGATGATCCCAAGCAACGCCGGCCGGATATTTCTCTTGCTGAGCGTTCACTAGATTGGAGGCCCTCAACGTCTCTCCAAGATGGGTTGCGTACGACGATCGCGTACTTTGAATCACTTTTGTCGAATGCCGCTCACCTACCTACCCAGAGCATTGACTGATATGTCAATCTCTGCCGAAAAGACCGATGATCTTGTTCTTTTTTGCGCTGGCACAAGTTGGGATGGAGGATGGTATCCCGAAAAGCACATCGCGTCACGCTTATCCCGAAGCTTTCGGATCCTTTACGTCAACCCACCCGCCTCCGCACTCAAGGCGTATGGGACGCCGCACGACTCTCTCAAAGTCCTGGATTCGCGCATTGCTGTTTATTCGCCTGTTGGGCTGCCAGGATCTTCGAAGCCTTTCCTGAGGCATATTGCGTTGCACATGTTTAGATCGTCCATACGTTCGGCAGTAAGTCGCCTTGGCGCCAAACGAGTGCGCGCGCTGGTTGTTGCGAATCAGTTCTGTTTATTTGGCGCAGTTCCAGCGCAGCGAAATGTGATGTATGCCACGGACGACTTTGTATCAGGTGCGTCTCTAATGGGCGGCTCACAATCTTTTCTCAAACATCAGGAACTATGCCAAGCGAAAGAGGCCGATTTGGTAATCGCCGTTAGCGAGACCATTCAACGACAATGGCGCGGTTTGGGGCATCAGGCCGTGCTTATTCCCAATGGATGTGACACAGAGCGTTTCAAGGAGACGGACAGCGTCGCTTGGCCATCTGACGTGACGCTCCCTTATCCGATCGCCGGCGTGTTTGGCCACTTGTCGGAGCGCATCGATTTGAGTCTCTTAGAAGCGGTTGCCCAGCAGCGTCACTCTATTCTTCTGGTTGGCAGCCGGTCAGCTTCTTTCCCGCTTGAAAGACTTTTACAATGGCCCAATGTCCAATACGTGGGTCCCAAACCTTTTGAGCAAATGCCAAGCTATATGCGCGCAATTAAGGTCGGACTTACTCCTTACACGCATAGTGACTTCAATCGCGCGAGCTTTCCTATGAAAACCGTCGAGTATTTGGCGGCTGGAAGAAGAGTTGTTTCTACAAAACTGCCAGCTGTCGCGTTTCTAGATACAGAACTTATTCGAACGGCCGACACGCCCGCCGAGTTTGCAGAGGCGACGTCTCACCTTTTGGCAGATAAGGCAGACTTGGGCCTACAGTGCAAGGAATTCGCGAGCAGACACAGCTGGCAAATTAGAGCGGATGCATTCGCTGACGCATTGCTATCAGACTAAGTCGATATCAATTAGGTGCTCGCTATCTCAAATGCGATCGGGCTTGCGCGTGCACCCAGTTCGCTATTGCCCTAGATCGGCGTCTGAAGCCATTCCTCGCCCACTCGGTTGCGCCAGCGCGTCAGCGACACAGCACGTAGCCTCCGTCCTTAGATGGATGTGAACGCGCTGCTCGCGAAGGACGAGATCGCGGGCTTGCTAAGGTGCTAAGGGGTCGAGTACGGGAGTGAAGGTGCACAACGTTGATCGATCATCCGCAAGACGCTGCCGTAACCACACGCTTGCTCATTCTACGAGCGAGCATGCCGCCTGTTACAAACTTACCAGATCGCCGCGTTGAGTTCAGGCGGCTTTAATGTACCGCACCGATGGTACGTGATGCCGAAACCACAAGTACTTGGTCAATATTCGCGGATACTTTCGTCTAGTCCGCGAAGTAGCGGATAGAGGAAATAGGATATCACCCTCCGTTGCCCGACCTTTAGTTCCGCCGTCACCGCCATGCCGGGAATTAGTTGAACGCGATCGGCGGGCACCCTAAGTTGCACGTCGGACAGATCGACCAGCACGCGATAGTAGGGAACCATCGTACGTCGTGCAGCTTCGGATTTTGGATCAGGCGCGAACGAATCCTGGCTGATGATACGAACCGTTCCAGCTCCCGTGCCGTATTTCTGGAACGGAAATGGCTCAAACTTGATCCTCACGGGCTGTCCGACCGATATCTGCCCGACATCCCTGCCCTCGACATTAACCTCCGCCTGAAGCGGGACCTCGCGCGGGACCAGCACAAAGAGCGTTTCTGCCTCGCGCACGACCGATCCGATCGTGCGGTTGGCAAGCTCCAGCACGATGGCGTCTGCCGGCGCCCGAAGCACTATGAGCTGTCGCCGAAGCTCAACCTTCTTCAGCTCCTCTGATGCACTGTCTCGCTTCGTGAGAGTCTCGACGAGCTCCTGGAATGCCGTGCGGCGAAAATCCTCGGCGAACACCTTCTGATCGGCACGCACCTTGTCGACCCTGTGCGTGTAATCAGCGATATTCCCGCGGACACGCGCCAGATTGCTCTCCACGTCGAGGCGGGCATCGCGGGATAGCAGGAAGTTGAGCTTTGAACCGACTTCCTTGTCCATCAGTGTGCTGCGCATCAACTCGATCGACCGCATGTTCTCAAGCCGCTGCAGCAGAACTGCCTCTTCATTTTCCGCCGTCTTCAGGTTGGCCTGAGCGGAGGCGATCTGCGCATCGAAATTCTGCATCTGCGCTTCACGAGTGGACCTCCTCTGCACAAACACTTTTTGCTGCAGAACGGCGTCGGCATTCCCGAGATCGACTACGGTATAGTCGGAGCCAGCCAACTCTGCTCTCAAGCGCGCAATCGACGCATCGAAAGCCGCGACCCTGTTTCGCAACTGGTCGTGATCCGACTGCGAGAATGTTGGATCAAGCGTAGCCAGCAGGTCGCCGCGGCTGACCCGATCGCCGGCCTTGACATGGATTTCGCGGATAACCGAGGTTTCAAGCGGCTGAACCACGAGGTTGGGACGCACGGTGACCAGCTTGCCTTGGGCCGTTACAATCATGTCGACCGTCGACAGCGTCGCCCAGGCAACGGCGGCGACGATCAACGCAAGAATGCCGTAGAGCGTGAGGCGCGCGAAACGGGGCGGCGAGCGCTGCTCTACCTCGATTGCATCAGACTGGAATTCAGCGATCAGGCGAGCTTGTCGGGGAGCAGCCCTGAATAGCCTTCCTCGGCGCCGTTCAACCTTTCGGGGCGGCACTGACTTGTTCGCTTTCGCGACGGCCGGCGGTTTATCCGTCATCATGCAATTTGCTTTGTTTGCTGGTTCCAGAGATGTCGGTAGATGGTGCACTTGGAAAGCAAGCGGTCGTGATGATCAACATCGACGATTTGACCACGATCGATCACCAGGATCTCGTTGGCGTCTGCGAGCATCGACAGCCGATGGGAAACGATGATGACCGTCCGCCCTTCGGCAATCCGGCGCAAATTGCGGCGGATGATCATTTCGCTCTCGGAGTCCAGCGCGCTGGTTGCTTCATCAAGGATTAAGATGCGCGGGTCGGTGATCAGTGCCCTGGCGATCGCAATCCGTTGCTTTTGTCCGCCCGAGAGATTCGAAGCATTCTCCTCGAGTATCGTGTCGAAGCCGCGAGGCAAACGTTCAATGAACTCGTCGGCTCCCGCAAGCTGAGCGGCCCTCATTACCTCGGCGAAGGTCGCATCGCGCTTTACGCTGGCAATATTCTCTCGGACTGTGCCGCGAAACAGGAAGCTGTCCTGCAGCACGACACCAAGATTGCGGCGCAAATGCTCAAGCTCAAGCTCCCTAGAATCGTACCCGTCAATCTTCAGCAACCCCTGCTGCACTGGATACATTCCGGAAATCAGGCGCGTAAGTGTAGTCTTGCCCGAGCCGCTGCGACCGACAATTCCGAAGACGGAGCCCGCCGCAATCGAGAATGATACATCGTCGAGGGCCGGCGCACCTTCACCGTACCTGAAGGACACGTTTTCAAACTCGATCTTCCCCTTCAGGTCAGGCCGCAATCCATCGCGACTTCCATCCCGCTCCGGCTTTTGGTTCATTACTTCGCCCAACATTCTGACCGCCAGGGCGACTTCCTGATATTCGTGAACCATGGTGACGAGCTGGACCAGGGGTCCAGAAACCCGTCCTGCCAGCATGTTGAAGGCAACCAATGCGCCAATGGTCAACTCGCCGCTGAAGACATCGAGCGCGCCGAGGCCGATGATCCCGACAGTCATCATCTTCTCGAGAAATCCGGTAACCGACTGAGCTATCGCCGAGATCTTCTCGACTCCAAAACGCATGGACACCGATTGTGCGCATCGATCGTCCCAGGTCCTGCCTTGCAGCGGCTCCATCGCCAGTGACTTTACCGTGCGCATGCCATGCACGGTCTCAACCAGCAGCGCCTGCCGCGCACCTTCCGCCTGGTAGAGATCGTAGAGGCGCCGCCGGAACGGCCCCATCAACAAAGCTACGACGATGGCGGTGATGCAGGTGAAGGCCAGGACCACACAGGTGAGCTTCAGGCTGTACAGCGCTAGTACCGGGATAAACACGAGCAGCGACAGCGCGTCGAGCGTTGTCAGGAAAAGCCGGCCAGTCAGGAATTCTCGAATTCGTCCCGCCTGTTGCATATGCTTGACGAGAACGCCGGCCGAAATGTGCTCGAAAAAGGTTACGGGCAGGCCGAGAAGATGGCCGAATGTCTTGGTCGCGACGCGGATGTCGACCTTGTTCGTTGCGTAGAGCAACAGATAACGTCGCAGAAAGCCGAATATCGCCTCGAACGCCAACGCAGCCGTAGCGCCGATCGCAAGCACATAGAGCGTAGTGAAGCTCTCATGCACCAGTACTTTATCGATGACAAGTTGAAAGAAGATCGGAAGCGCAAGACCGAGCGCATAGAGGAGCAGGGCACACACGGCCACATCAACGAACAGGCGCCACTGACGCAGCAGTTCGGGAACGAACCAGCGCAGTCCGAATTTCTTTCGTCCCTCCGACGCCAGGCTTTCGCGCTTGATCAGGATGGCGTCGCCCTGCCATTGCGCGCAAAGCTGGTTCTGGTCAACGATTAACGGTTCGCCTTGGCGCTCGGCGAGCGGGTCATGGATAACGACGGCCGTCTCGCCATCAGGCCTCTCCGCAGTGCGAAGAAGCACGACCCAATTGCCGTTTCCGAGCATGAGCAGAACCGGATATGCATCTCCCATCCGAGAGAGTGCGCTCCAGTCGAGGCGCGTGGCCTGCGCGCGCAGGCCCGCTTCCTTCGCCATCCGCACCAGCAGGTCTACTGACGGCGAACTGCCATCTACAGCGTAGACGTGGCGCAGGCGCTCGACCGACAGATCGACGCCATGATGTACGGCCACTTTTGCGAGACAGTCCAGTGCGGTTTGCGGAGGTGCATCTGCCGATGATGTGGCAATTGGTGCTTCCATTACACCCGCGCCACTTATTTCATCGGAAATTGCTTGAGACATTCGGAGACCGTGGGCTGTTCGGATTGGGTTGGCTGGTCACGGAAGAGGCCTGCGGATCGGTGCGCCGAACCGCGCCGGCATCCACCAGGCCCTGAAGTGCCTTCTGCATCACCTCGACCGAATTCGCGAACGACTCGACCGAGAAAATCAACCTTTGACGGAAGACCCGCTTTGGAGCGTTATTGGCGTCGCGTTCCGTCGGCGAAAGACTGAACAGATCGACCCGTACGATCGAACCGCCTACGGTGATTTCGCTTATGCCGTCCGTGAAAATTTCCGAGTCCATTGCCGCCCTCCTGTGCTGCCACTTGTGGCTTGAAGATCAACGCCGTAGCTCGAACTCGCTAGGCTGACGTCGGTCAGAAGCAGACTTCAGACGCCGCAGACCAGCCGTCCGTGCGACTGCACCTGAAAAAGATCAGCAAGCGGTCGGGCCCGCGGTGACAACCAGATCCAAAACGGCCGACGAAAAATAATAATCACATTAAATCCAGATTTAATCGCGCCGTCAATTCGATTCTAAAATTAAATCCTGCCCACACCCATGCGCCCTGCACATCCTTCCATGTTTTGAAGTAACCGACGATACTTGATCATCATGCGTATCAACGTCCCTTTTGCGAAGCGATTGAATTTTCAAATGTAAGTGGCAGCGTTCCAGAATTAACCAGTTGGGCGCTATAAAGCTTAATCTGGGAGTCTTGTTGCCGCCGATCGGCCGGGCTGTAAGTTGCGGCATGCCAAAGCGCAATGGGCCGCCCGTGAAAGATGATCTGACTGTTCGCTACGAGGAAGTTCTCCGTCTCCGGGAAGAGCTCGAGAGGCGCCTCGCCGGTACAAAACAATCGCGCCCTCGAAAAAAAGCCCCCAGACGGAAAGCGCCGACTCGATCGCGCGATTAGGTCGCCGGCGGCTCCCATTTCAGCGAGCAACAGCATGCCTATGCTGCCTGGCTGGCATTAGACTTGAGGGGAACCGGAGTATCACCACCCGCAAGTTCAGCTCCAGCTAAGCTCCCCTCCAGATCCCATCTTGACCGCCCCCTGAATTAGCCCCAAAATTAACTACTATCATTTAATTTGGACAATAGATTTTTCCCTGATATATTTAAATGTATCAATCCTCGGCCGGAAGCTTCAACCGGCGTCTGGCCGCCAAACAATTTTCGGTGCGGCTGCCGGACGGCGGGGTCACAGGCGGCGCAGTGAGTACCAAATGCTTCAGACTAACATGTTGAACGCCGAGAGAACCCGCGGCCCTCAGACCGACCCGGGTTACAACGGCGAACCGGAGTCCGGCGGCATCGGCGCTATGGTCGATTTCGCGCTGGGATTCTTACGTCGCCAATATCTCGTGATTATCCTCAGTGCGGTGTTCGCAATCACATCCTGCATCATCTACCTGCGGATCACCCCGCCGACCTATACCGGACGCGTCCAAGTCCTACTGGCAAACCCCAAGGCGCAGTTCGTGCAGCAGCAATCCATACTTTCGGAGCCGGCATTCGATCCCAGCCAAATCGAGACCCAGATACAACTACTGAAATCCAGTGCGCTTGCGGCGTCCGTGATCACTCATCTTGATCTCGCCAATGACCCCGATTTCAACGGTTCCGGATCCTCCCTGTCGCGGTTGTGGCGCGGCGCGCCGACTGCCAACTCGACGCGGCCGGACGAACCCAAGTCGGGTATTGCTAGGCCATCCGAGGCCGTGATCGCAGCGTTTCAGGACCGCCTCTCGGCGAACCGGATCGGCCCAACCAGCATCCTGGAGATCAGCTTCAACTCGAGCAACGCCGATCGAGCGGCCGAAATCGCAAACGCAGTTGCGAACGCTTATCTTGCGGAGCAACTCAATGCGAAATTCGAAGCCAATCGAAGCGCCACGAGCTGGCTCCAAGATAGGCTCCGCGACCTAGGTGAGCAGGCGCTCAATGCCGAACGCGCAGTAAATCAGTACAAATCTCAAAACAACATCGTCTCCCCGGATGGAAAGTCTATCGACGACCAGCAAGTTACGGAACTTAACAATCGACTGATGTCCGCTCGTGCGCAACTGACCGAAGCTTCGGCCAGACTGAATCAGTATGAAGCAATATTGCGCTCCAATCCTGCGAACTTGCCCTCGATAGGTACACTTGATGCGGTTGGTTCAGATGTCACTAGCAATCCGATCATCAATGGTCTTCGACAACAGTATCTTGAATTGACAAGGCGCGATAATGAGTATTCGGCGCGGTTCGGACCGAACCATCAGGCTGTGATTACCCTGCGCAATCGCCTCCGTGAGTTGCGTTCTTCGATTCTCGAGGAGGTCAGAAGACTTGCAGAAAACAGCCGAACTGACCTTGAGGTTGCCAAGCAGCGGCAGCAACAGATCGAGAAGCAGCTCGTTGAGGCGGTGGCGCAGTCGCGCACTACAAATTCTGCAGAATTAACAATAAAGGAACTGGAAAATCGCGCGAAGAGCCTGCGCAGCCTGTTTGACATGTTCCAGCAGCGCTATATCGGCTCAAAGCAACAAGAGACATTTCCCATTGCCGAGACAAGGGTTATCCAGCCCGCGACACCGCCGCAGAGCAAGAGCAAGCCGAAAAGCAAGATTATCATGGCGATGGGCTTGATCGGCGGCATCGGCTTAGGGGTCATGCTGGGCCTGTTCCGCGAGTTGATGGATCGCGTATTCCGTACCTCGGCGCAGATCGAAGCGGAACTCGGACTTCCATGCCTGGCGCTGGTACCAGAGCTCGTGGTGCCCAACTCGCCCCTACGCCGAGCGAAACCGCTCGCGACCGACGGCGATCTGGGTCAGCGTATGATTTCGAGGGCCTCGGCCATCCACCGCGCCGTCGTAGACAGGCCGCTATCGAGATTTGCCGAGGCGATACGTTCCATCAAGCTGGCAATTGACCTTAATGCCACCAAAACCTCGAACCAAGTCATTGGCATCACCTCGGCCCTGCCCAATGAGGGCAAGACCACGATCGCAGCTTCCTTGGCGCAGCTCATTGGGCATGGCGGAAAGAGCGTCATCATCGTCGATTGCGATTTGAGGAACCCCTCGCTGTCCTCAGCTCTGGCACCGAATGCTGCCGCTGGCATAATCGAGGTTACCAATGGCAGCCAGTCGATCGAGGAAACAGTCTGGCGGGACCCGACAACGAACCTTGCGTTCTTGCCGGCTGTTCGGCGGAATGACCTGCTGCACAGCAGCGAACTGCTCTCGACAGATTCGATGCACAAGCTCTTCGATCGGCTGAGGGCGAGTTACGACTATGTCATCGTCGACCTTCCACCTTTGACCCCCTTGGTCGACGTCCGCGCCACAACACAGCTCGTCGACCATTTCATCCTGGTTGTCGAATGGGGACAGACGAAGATCGATGTGGTCAAGCATGCCCTCCACACCGCACCGACCATCCACGACAGCCTGATCGGCACTGTCCTCAACAAGACCGACATCAAGGCAATGGCGCGTTACGACAGCTATCTGCGTGATTACTACAGTGATGACCACTGCGCCCGCTATGGCCTGTCCAATTCCGGCTAGAGAGCGTTTCACGTTTTGATGGAAGCGTAACCAGCGTTTGCGAAGCAATTACTGCATTCGGCAGGGGATATTATCGTGGCGAGGCTGCCGATGTGCTGGCAGATGTCGTCGATGGTGCGTTGCGGATCGAATCCAGTGTTTGATCTTGGCGAAGGTCTGCTCGACCGGATTGAGGTCGGGCGAATAGGGCGTCAAATACCAGAGTCGTGCGCGACGGCCTTGATGAGACAGCGCAGCGCGGCGGCTTGATCCAAGTCTCATCGATAAAGAGCAGAAACGGAAGGATCAAGGCGGGACTGCCGCGATCGCCAGCGCTACCGGCGGCGCGCCACATCGGAACGGCCTTGCTCAAGTGCGAACAGCAGCCCCTCGCGGCGCATGAACAGCCACACCGCGTTGTGCGGGACATGGACCCCGCGCGCGGCCAGCTCGTCCTTCAAGGCATGCAGGGTCAGTTGCGGCATTTGCCTGATCCGCTCCTTGATGAAGTCGCCATGCGGCTCCAGGACCCGCCTGCAGTGGCCGCCCATCTGGCCGGACTTCACCGAGCCGGTCGCCGGTAACGCTGCGACCACTTAACCACCCAAGACACGGCCACGCCAAACCGCGAGGCCACCGCGCGGCTGCTCTCGCCCTTCACCACGGCCGCTGCGACGCGCTTACGAAGATCACTGGAGAGCGGTTTGACCACCCGATGCTGGCAGGGATTTATTATCCAATCCTGGGGATAATCATCTGTCCGCGGACCGGTGATTGTTGCCGGTTCGCAACACACAGCTAGTGCTCTTCTGATAGACTGACGAACAGGCTGGTTAGATTCGACCGGCAGTGCCAACGTGCCGCCGTTGGTCTTGGTTGATACTTGGGGAAGACGGTGCGCATCCGCACATTGCAAATCGGGGCGAAAATCGCGGTCATCGTTACGATGACGATGCTTTGTGCCGGATGCATCATCACGCCCGGCAGCGGCCCCTTGGGCGCTGACGTGCAGAGGGCCAAGGAAGGCAGCGAGCCTGCCGCCCTACCCTACGCGCTGGTCAAACTGACCCCGGAAGTCGTCAACATTCTTGGCCAGCACATTCCCAGGCTGTCGACGGCTTTTGCCGCTAAGACTCCACCAAAGTCGTTCCGGTTCGGAATCGGCGACATTGCGAGTGTTTCGATTTTTGAGGCCGCGGCCGGAGGACTCTTCACGTCGGACTCTGGCGTCCGGGCCGGCAACTTTGTGACCATTCCGAACCAGGCGGTCGACGATCTTGGCAATATCTCGGTTCCATATGCAGGCCCGATTCGGGCCAGGGGCCGTACGCCGGCGGAGATCAGCAAAGAGATTACGGATAAGCTCCAGGCTCGCGCGCTGGAACCGCAAGTCGTGGTAAGCCTCGCGACCCAGAACACCTCTCTGATCAGCGTCCTGGGGGACGTGCGAAGCGCCGGTCGCTTCCCGGCCAGCCCCGCTGGCGAACGGGTCCTTGATGCGATCGCACGCGCAGGCGGCACGTCGGCGCAGGGCTACGACACGTGGGTTTCACTCAAGCGGATGGGACATCAGGCGAGCGTGCCGTTTGGCGCGCTTATGTACGAGCCCGCTAACGACATTTATGTGCTCCCCAATGATGTCATCTATTTGTACAATATGCCGCAGACATTCGTGGCGTTCGGCGCTGCCGGGACCCAAGGCCTCTTCAAGTTCGACGCCTGGCGCCTGTCGTTGGCTGAGGCAATCGGAAAACAAGGCGGACTGAGTGACGTCCAAGCCGACCCGTCATCGGTATATTTATACCGCGGGGAGACCCGCGCGGTTGCCAAGGAGCTTGGTGTAGACGTAGCTTCGTTCCAGGGCGACATCATTCCCATAATTTTTCACGCAAACCTTCGCGACCCGTCAGGTTACTTTTTGGCGCAGTCCTTCGCCATGCGAAATAAGGACGTCATCTACACATCCAATTCGGTTACCGTCGAAACGACAAAATTCCTTACCTTCGTGCGGACCATCCTGGCGACCGTGAACGATCCGATCATTTATGCAACCAACGGCCTTGCGCTCAAGGCGGCGACTTCAGGCACGGGATCGACGACGATCATCACCACGCCGCAGCCAATTTCGGGCGCAACCCCGTAGTCGCCGGGTTCCGACACAACACTTGAAGTGCGGGGTCTGGGCGCGACCGAGCGGCATGATGCTCGCGCGAGAGTCCTCTGACTGCCATTGATGAAGTGTAACGGGCTTTGATTTAGAGCCCCCTCATAAGGTCGCCACTTTGCGCTGACCGAATGTAGGTCCATTGCGGCTGATGGCCGTCAGCGGCCCGTAAAGCCCGACGATAAGTTCCATCCGGGTCGACGCGTCACCAACGATTCTCTCCTTAAATTATGGTTAAATATTTAATTGGCGAGATGCTTTTGCTTGATTTATTTTGAGAGTTAATAATATATTAAACGTATTGCAGAAAGCCTTGAACGGTCTGTCCTGGCATGAATTTTATTAACCGAGAAATTGCCGTCGGTCTCCACGAGGAGATCGCACTCCACGATTACAGGCGCCTTTCAGGCACTCAGCGAAAATGGCCGATAAGATATAGATCGATCGAGTTGGTCGCGGTCTGCGCCGATATCGTTACGATCGGCCTTGCAAGTATCGCGTCGGCATTCCTGTATCAGCTCTGCTTCGGCTCGATCGCGACCGGGCTCACGCACGCCGTGGGCTCCTCCATTATCGTTTCCGCGATGTTCATCTCGCTGCTTCGAGTTCAGGGCATGTACCGGCCAACTGAACTGCTGGTCCTTCGCAGTCAAATGCGCGCCGTTTGCAGAGCCTTGCTGTTTGCATTTGTCGTCCTGGCCGCAGCGGCTGGCTTGCTCAACGTGGGCGACGAATATCCTCGCGGCGCCGGCGCAGCCTTTGCACTGACCAGCCTGGCATTCCTGGCTGGCGGAAGAATTCTCATGAAAAGCCTGCTGACGAGAGGCCTCAGCAAGAGAAAGTTCGCCGGTGGCAACATCATACTGATTTCGGACCAGCCACAGTCCAGTGATGTGGGACTTGTGCCAACGCTGAATATGCTCGGCTACTCCGTCACCAAGCATTTCAAATTGCCTCTCGCTCGTTCTGGCGCCGATCACCGCAAGCAGCTCAGTGCTCGCGTCATAGAGAATGCTCGCGGCTCGGACGTCGAGGAAATCGTCGTCGAAGCGGACCCGAATAGATGGGCGGAATTGCGCGCGTTCGTTGCTGAACTGCGGGTTCTGCCGACTCCAGTCGTCTTTGTACCCGTTGGGGCGCTCTCGGAGATGTTCCGTCGACCCACCCGGGACCTTGGCAGCACCGTAAGCGTGGAGATCCAGAGAGGACCACTCACGCTCGTCGAGCGAGCCGTCAAGCGGCTTACGGACTTGATTGGCGCCGGACTGGCGCTGGCCCTTCTGTCGCCCCTGCTTGCTGTAGTTGTCATAGCAATCAAGCTGGACTCGTCTGGACCGGTGCTCTTCAGACAGCGACGCTGTGGCTTCAACGGCCGGAGTTTCTCGATCTACAAGTTTCGCACTATGCGCGAGCTGGAGGATGGACCGTCCGTTATCCAGGCGCGGCAGGCCGATAGCCGGGTGACCCGCGTTGGAAAATGGTTGCGCCGGACCAGCATCGATGAGCTGCCGCAGTTGCTCAACGTGCTCGACGGAAGCATGTCCCTCGTTGGACCTCGCCCGCACGCTCTCTCCCATGATAGTCAGTTTGACAAGGCAGTACGCAACTATGCCTTCCGGCGCCGCGTGAAGCCTGGGCTCACGGGGTGGGCGCAGGTACACGGGTGCCGAGGCCCTACCCCCACAGCTGCCTCCATTGAGCAGCGGGTCGAGTATGACATCTGGTATATCGACAACTGGACCGCTCGGTTGGATCTGGTGATCTTGCTGCAGACGCCCATCGAGGTACTTCGCGCGCGAAACGCCTATTAGTCTAGGTCAGGGCTAAGCGCCGGAATGCGCGATCCAATCGTCGCGCGGGCTGATACAGGCCAATTCAGCGCGAGGTGCCTCGAGGCGTATCGCCGGACAACTACCGATTAGTACTTCTCTTGAACCAAGGCGGCAGCGATGTGCGCCAAAAGCGCTTGCTCGTCGGTCCCAATTGCGTGGCGATCTTCGTGATTTCGCGACATCTTCATGTCGCCTCCTGGAAGTCCAGGCACGAGCGAATTCAGCTCATTTTCGATCTCAACCCAGTCCCGAGTGCTCACCGAATCTGCCCCAAAGCTCCAATGCTGGGAGGCAGTTTACCTCGATTCGATGGGAGCCCCCTTTGGCTTTGAATTTGTGGTTAAAAATGAAATACCGGTCGATCAGCTCACGCCCGTCGGCGCGTTTGCGTTTTCGCACTCACTTCGCTGATCCTGAACTCTTCAATCTTGCGGCCTGATTTTACGGCCGCAACCAGCCCTCTCGGCCACTTGCCGCGGCCCGACCATGTCTCGGACGTCTCGGGATTCTGATACTTTGGCAGCACCCGAGGATACCTGCGGCGGGGCTTGCCATCGGGCCGCGGTTTCCCACGGTCACCGGCAACTGCGCCGCGAGTAAGCGCCTCCAAGCGCTTCTCAAGTTCGACTTTTTCGGCCCTGATTCTCGCTGACAAAATCGCGCTAATCTCTTCATGAAGCGTCCAGAGCTCATCCAGAGACCAAGACTCGATATCAACCTTCTTGTGAGCCATCCCGCCGCTCTCGGCTCCACCCGTTCCGGAAAATAATACGATGTCATACCCCCGACGACAGTCAAGGGACGCTGGAGGGTTCCTCCAGGATCGTTTTGACAGGAACCCCGCCTCGGTAAGCGGCTGCGCTACTTGCCCAAAACCGTCGAACGGCAACTTTGGCGCGTAACGTGTCCCCATGAGGAGAACGGAACCTACTTAAATTTTAAATATACCCTTGCTTTTAACTAAATTAAATTATTAAAATTGCTGACCAAATAATGTTTAGTACATGCCGAAACCGACCCATTCAAATTTCGCACGTGTTGGTTCCACTGCCAGCGATCATTTTGAGGATGGAATGCTGCCGGAAAGACCGCAAGCTGTTAACATTAACGGACACGCGATGCGCAGAACAGACTTGGAAGCCATGGATTTTGATGAGCTTTGGCTGTTGCATGAGCAACTCACCAAGCTCCTTTCCGAGAAGATCACCACGGAAAAACTTCAACTGGAGCGCCGCCTCGCCCAATTGAGCCGTGTTGAGCAGCTCCGCGAAGCTGACGGCACGCCATCCAGCCGTCCGCGCCGCGCATATCCCAAGGTTCAGCCAAAATACTGGAACCCCTCCCAGCCGGCCCAGAAGTGGTCCGGGCGCGGAAAGCAGCCAAGATGGCTCGTCGCGGCCCTGAGCACCGGACGGAAGCTGGAAGAATTTGTGATAGACAATACCGTCAATCTTGCTGACGATAACGCTCACAAGGACGATGTCTCTTGAATGGTGCTTCGGTTAACGCGTTCCATTAGCGTCTGAATCTGACCTTGCGTCCGTGCGCCTTCGAGATGGGCCGTTAGATTGCGGCGAATACCCGCGACTTCCCCGAGCAAGACCCCATAAAGTTCCACCCGTGACTTAAGAGTGGAGGATGTTGCACCGACTCCGCTTCTTCCAGCCAAGTGAAGCTTCTCGTGTGCGCGCCTAATCGTTGCAAGCGAATCCTGAAGAGCCCTGTGATACGCCTCGCTGGCACCGTTACCCATCAGGATACCCCTCTGAATTCGTCGTAAAGGCAAGCATTCCTCTCAGGATTAGACGAGGGTTATGGAGCCGGGTTCAAAGCGTTCGGGAATTTCACGCTCTGCAATGTCGGGCCCACCCTGCCGCACAGGGGTGTCGCCGTGGGAAACGAATAGAGCTTGTCACAGCAGCCCATCCGCAGCTTGGTAACTATCATCAGGATCGGACGGAGAAGTCGCTTCCCCTTCCAATTGAGCTGGGGCAAATTCAACTATCGCCGTGGGAAGTCACATAGGGGAACTCGATGTCGATTGCGTCGCGCATTTTGGCTTGGTCGGTCTCGTTGACTGCAATCCTCGTCCTTTCCGCCGGTTCCACAGAAGCGGCTGATCGAACCATCCGGACGGTTCGACATGCCAGTTGCGGGTTCGTTGAGGGCGTGCGGGGCGCAACGCCCCTCACCGTGCCATTCTTTGGTTCTGGCTGGTACCCTGGGCCGGCACACTATGGACCATGCTGGCGCTATCGACGCGCCGCCGTCATCTCGGTCAAGTATTAGACGATCGAGCGGCTGAACAGGCGAGTTTCTACTGACCCACCCAAGGTGGGTCCAACCGTGCCGTAAATCGGACACCGCATATTGCTGCCTGGAGTTGCTTGCACGCGCGCCGTAAAGTAGCGCCTGTCTTTCGCCTCCTGCGCTCGTCCGCTTGCCGAATGCCAGAACCTTATCGCTTCGCTCTTGTGAGCCCTAAGCCGATCCGCTGGCATTTGCATCGGGAACGCGATGCCCGAAGTCGACACCGGGGAACCTTGCTACGAGCTCACTCTTCAGGAACTGGATGTGTGTCATCGTCACCTCCAGTTCCGTTAACCGCCTCTGTCCTTCCGCTATCTCGCTGCCGAGCAAGTTCTGATATTGGTTGTCCTCCGGATCGCGCGTGAGATATTCATCCGAGTCATTGCCCAAAGTTACTGCCGATCGCGCCAGTGCATCGTCAATGCGTGCCCTTAGGCCGGCCTCCTCGGCTTTTGCGCCCTCCAACGCCTCCTCGATCGACCGGAAAATGGAACTGACGCGGGTACGATCGGTTTCAGTATTCCGGCTGGCCGATCGTGCCTTGAAATTGACAGCGCTGCGGGCCTTTAGAAATCGCTGAAACATCGTCGGCTTCTCCGGAAATCGCCAGAACAAGGTAGGGCTGAGTCGCAACAGCCAAACTACCATGAAACTTCGGCGTGAAATCACGGACCCGTCGGCGGACGGTAGGACCGGCGCTCGCCCGCCAAATATCTAATGCGGCCGCTTGGGCAGAAATTACCCGAACACGGCAGCTTCCAGGGAGGGATTCACGGGTAGACGAGATCGGGGAACCGGCACCGCGATTATTGATTTGATTAATTACCATTTAATAATATAATTTCTTAACTCGCATTCTTGTCGTTGTGTTCACTAACGCTTTGAGAAGGCGTTAACTTTGCGCCAGCCCATTGAGACCGCTCCGAGGGACGGGAAAGAAATCTGGGTCGAGGATGACCAATCGGCTTATGACGTCGCACATTGGTCATCTACGACGAAAGAATGGGTCTGGAAAAATGGCCAGCCTATCAGGATCACCCCGACACATTGGTCTCCGATAGCGGAGCCTCAATATCAGGAAGACCAGCAGTCGGGCGATCCGCTCCAGAACGCTCGCATGCGCCGATGGTTCGTGGCATCCGTAATCGCTGCAATTCTGGTGTCGAACGGCGCGTATTTTCGCACAGAGCTGGTCGCTTTTGCGACCGGGAAGCTACGCGATATCGCCAATATCGAACCGGATTCGTCGAGCAAATCGGGCGACGAACTGGCGCAGCGGCCAGCTGACGCCGGGGTAACGGATCTCCAGCGGTCACTGGACAAGGAACGCGCAAGAACTGCTGCCCTGACAAGAGAGGTTACGCAATTCCGCCTCGACCTCGAGACGGCAATGGCCCTATCGGCCGAGTCCCATGACGAGGCTGCGCGGCGAGGTCAGGTAGCGGAAGACCTGCGGAAGTCTCTTCAGCGGGAACAGGCTGGGGCCGTGGCACTTGCAGACGAACTCTTGGGAGCTCGCCGCGAGATCGAAACGCATGCGATGCAAATGCAAAAGCTTGCCGACGAGACGGCACAACAGAAGCAGTCGGCCGATGCCATAGCTTCCGGGTTGCGAGAAATCTTGCGGTCCGAGCAAGAGAAGACCACCGCGCTTACACAGGAGCTCGGCACAACGCGAGAGTCATTGACGACCATTACCCAACGACAGCGCCGCGAACTCGACGAGGCAGAGGCGCGCGGTGCGGCGCTCGCGCAGGAGCTTGCCGAAACCCGGCAAAAGATCGAAACCCACACGGCGCGATCCCAGAGCGACCTCAAGGAGGCGTTGCAGCAGAAGCAGACCGCAGAGGCAGCCGCTACCAACTTTCAAGATGCCCTGGAGCAGGAGCAAAAGAAAACTGCCGCTCTCACACAAGAAGTCGACGCCGCGCATCAAGCGATGAAAGCAACCAGCGAACAGCAACGCCTCGCGCTCGACGTTTCGCAGGTGCAGGCCGCATCCCTCCGGAGCGAGCTTGCCGGATCGCAACGCGATACTCAAACGCAGGCTACGCAGTCGCAGAAGGTCGTCGATGAGGCTGTGCAGCAAAAGCAGGCGGCAGAGGTCACGGCTGCCGAATTGCGAACCCACTTGACGCGAGAGGAATCGAGAACAGCCGCCCTCACCCAAGAGGTCGATGCGCTCCGCAAGGCGACGACCGCAGCCGCCGAGCAACAACGTCGCGGACTCGACGAGGCACAGGCGCGTGCCGCGGCCCTCGCGAGTGAGCTCGCTGAAAAGCGTCACGAGATGGATATACAGGAAACGCAGTCGCGAAAGGCTGTTGACGACGCCTTGCAACAGAAGGTCGCCGCCGAGGCAGCCGCCGCCAACGCGCAAGCCTCGCTGCAGCAGGAACAGGAGAAGGTCGTCTCTCTCACTCAGGAAATCGGCGCGGCGCGACAGGCGATGACTGCGAGTGCCGAGCAGCAGCGCGATGCGCTTCACGAGGCTCAGACCCAGACTGCAGCGCTCGCCAACCAGCTTGTTGAAACACGCCGCGAAGTGGGGAATCAATCCACGCAATCGAAGGCGGCGGGTCAGCCGAGCGCGCGACGAAGGAATCCGGGGGAACGAACCCTCGCGAGGCTACGGCAATCGCCACAGCGGGAACTCGATAAGGCCGGAGCAATGGCGCGCGATCTTGGCCCCGCGCGACGGTCAACGGACCTGCGCGGATTCCTGGAACGCGCGCCGGAAAATCCGATCGCCCAGACGCCGCGAACCGCAGCGAGAGGGCCTATGGCCTCAGGTGGGCAGGAAAGAGCGGAACCCGTACGATTGATGGCGCGTGCCAGGACGCTGATTGGCCAAGGCAGCATCGGTGCGGCGCGGATCGTACTTGAGCGCGCGGTCGAGAGCGGCAACGCCTACGCAAGTTTCATGCTTGCGGAGACATATGATCCGGCAATTTTGTCCGCATGGGGCACCTACGGAACGCGCGGCGAGTCGGCCAAAGCGCGTGAGCTCTACGCGAGGGCGCGCAGCGGCGGCATTCGGGAGGCCAAGGAGCGGCTCGAAGCTCTGCGTGAGTGAGTGATTAGAGCGTATTCAACCCGTACCAGTGGCGATAGAGATGGAATGGGCCGTCAAACGACAGTCGCTCCTCCTGGCTGAGCGATAACGACCGCTGCCATGCTGCCACCACAAGTCGTATTGGAGAACACCATCAGGATGCGTAAGGGTCGCCCGAGAGCGTCAGCGCAGTTCACGCGACTCTCAGCCCACTTTTTTCAGGAGCTGCGGTTCGAGATAGGCAGCGGCTTCGTCCAGCAACAGATCGGTAGCGTCCTTCAAGGCCGCCGCCTCATTGCCCGGCAAGTGACGCGCTTCCAGATTGAACATTATGATAGTTAGTCCAAATGCGCGGGGCCAATCTCCTGACTGCGATAATTGATGGATAGTCCGCGAAGCGTGCCTCAGGACTTCCGTTCGTTCCGCAGTCGATGCGCTCGCATAGCGCTTGCTCAGGAACTCGAAACTTGACCTGATAACGCCAAAGCATGCCGATTTTGCAGCAGTATCTGCCGCATCAATCTGCTGTCTCAGGACTTCGAAGCGTTTGCGGAGGACACTGGCTCGCGCGTCGTGCCAGAGGTTCAGAAATTTCATTCCCCCTCCCGATCAATTTGCCGGACTAACAAGTAGTTTACAAACGTCGAAAATGCGGCAGCCATGCGGCGACGCTCACGGGACTGCTCCGAAAAAATTACCCGGGTCTAGGGGAAAAGCGCTCAGCCGCATCGGAACAGGTTCGGCTCGTTGGAACGCCATCTCCAGATTGATCTTCACTGTTGCAGTTTCACGGCGGCCTGCAATCCGCCTCAGCGCCTAGGCAGCCCCTGACTCCGTACGATAGGACGCCCTCTGCGCCAATGACTCGATTGCCGACTCCTCTTCCAAGAGGCGCCTTTCAATAAATTGACGTTCCGCCCCCGTCAGCATCGTGCCCAACAATTGCCGGTAGCGATGCACGTTCTGGCGATGCGTTCGCAGTCGGACCAAATTCTCCTCGATCATGATTGATACTCTCAACTGATGTGTCAAAAACAGATAGGCGAATATGATTGCTAAAAGAGGGCTCGCGCCCCGGAGGTTATCGCCGACGACCGAGCAGTCAACAACAAACGGCCTAATGAGTTAAGCCGGCAATCGGCGGCCACACGGAAAAGCTGCGGAATTGGAGCTATTGCCAACTGATGCCACTATGTAAGTCAGAGCCCAGCCCAATATAGCGCGCCAGCTCACAATTTACAGCCAAGGGCGGAGATCCGGTCGCTGTTTACCTTACTGTCGGCATTAGCACTATCGAGGAATGAAGCTGACAAGAGGTGAGAGCCGCTGACCTTCCTGTTGGGATTCAAGGCTCGAGTACTCATGGTGAGCAGCTGAGCGGCATCGGCACGATACACACTCACTCAGTCCTCGTCAGCGTTGCTATTCCTGGATACCTGCTGAAGACCCGCTGTCTTCGCGGGCAGCAGCTTGGTTGTGGATTCGATATTGCTTCGAATCCGCTATCCGTGATGGTACGGTAGCTCGCGATATTTCACCGGTTGACGGTTTTCGCGACTTGATTGCGAGGGCTGGTCGAATCCAGCGATCGGACCGCCTCGGAATTGCGCGCGGAGGCGACGGGACGGAACGGCAGCGTTTGGGTTCGCGCTTGCCGCTGCTCAAGAGCGTCTCTCAAGACAGCCGTCACTTTCCGATCTATGACTCCAATGCGCTCGGCGGTCGCATTTGTTTGAAGGCGGAGTTCCTGCAGTTCATCTCCGATCTGCCGCTTGACCGTTACCTGCACAAGCACGGAGAACAGGTAGCATACGATCAATACAACCAGAATGCCGCTCATGATCGTTTGATATTCAGGAAATACGGTCCAAACCGCGGCACCCAGAATGGCTGCTGTAATCCAGCCGGCAACTTTGAAGAATGTGTCCATCTTCAATACTCCTACAAAGATAGGCAAAGCCTCGTACTCAAACTATCCTCATGCTCCGGACTGCGGCGCCACCGGGGTTGCAATTGGTCGGAACGGACTTGAGGTAGCGAGAACCGAACGAGTCGATGCCGAAGGTCGCGAAAATCGCGAGACCTACAACCAGAAGTGCAAACACCAACCCGGCGGCAAGCGAAGGCCGATTCCCTCGATCAGTCAAAGGGATTTAGCTCCATCAGAAAAGGTTTTGGCTGACTGGTGCAACAAGGCCACAATGTGGCGAGCCGGGTTGGGACGCCTGATTTCAGTTCAACCATAGCTGTCGATAATTTGGGCAGCCGGCTAGAACGCCATTGGCCAATAGGAAGGCTTTAGCCGCTTCGGTGCGACAGCCCACTCCAAACGGTTTTCAGTCAAGCGTCAGGTAAGCCTTCAGTGCAAGCCGTGTTGTCGGTACAAGCCGGGGCTCGATCTCGCCGATCTTCATTGGCTCAACAATAAAAAGGGATCCTTCGGCGACCGCCAGCGCTTCGACCGGAATGTCGCGAACGACAAAAAGATGCCCGTGAATCTTTCCTTCCTTCCTGTCGATGTCATCACCATCAAAGCTTCCAACATGTTCGAAGCGATCCGCCGGGACAAAATACCCGATCTCCTCGTGTATCTCGCGGACAATGCAATCCAGGAAAGTTTCGTCGCCTTCGCGGTGACCACCGAATAGACCAATCTTTCCTGGGTTGTTGATACCCACGACATCATCACGCAACTGAAACAGGTACCGTCCAAGCGTATCGATGACGATCGCGCCGGTAGTTTCGCGCGGGCTTGGCTGCTCATCCTTCGTTTCGCACCCTTCTGGCTCCACGCTCTCAGACGTCTCCAATTCATCCCCTCCCATTGGGGCATTCAATCAAATGACGCTGTTCGGCTCGACTAAAAGCCGAGGCCGAGGTCCTTCCCTTCGATTCGATTTTAGGATATCCTGAATTATGGTCAAGTCAATTGCCGAAATCCCGAAAAATAGGCGTGGGCGCCCCTCCACTGGCGGACGCCGCGAGGGCCTTCTTGTTCGATTGGAAGCAAGGCAATTCGATGCCTTGAATGCCTGGATCGAACGGCAGAAAGAGCCGAACCTATCGCGCCCCGAGGCCGTCCGCAGGCTCGTGGATTTGGGATTGAAGGCGAAGAAGTGATGCTGCGGCAGATGCATCGCCTTGAATAGTTCGTGGTCACAACGTTTTCGGTCACCTTTGGCGTATGGCCGACGACCAATTGCCCCATCCGAGAAAAGGATACGGGGATTGCGTATAACCGCATTTCCTACGTCAGCATGAGCGAGCAGGTCGGCGACGCTGAGCAAATCAAGGTGTTTCGCACTATAGATGCGGAAATCGGTCTCAAGAAAAGCGATCCGGAAGGCGTGGCCCTCAGGTGCGGCGTTCTCGAATGAGAGTCTAACCTCAGCTGGCGCTGCCTGAATCACTTCATTCTGCTGGCTTGGTATCATCCCTTGCCTTCCGGGAGAAACCCAACGCAGTTTAGTGCTATCAAAGATATTGAGGAGACAGAGTGACGCATGAATTTAGTTGGAGGCCTGGCATCGGTGATCCGACAATTGTCGGGTGGAGCACTACCGTTCTATATCTGCTCGCCTGCCTAAGCTGCTGGAGAACGTCAGGGCTGTTCCTTCGGCGAGATTGGAGAAGTCAATCCGACAATTGCTTTTGGATTGCAATCTCCATCGCATTCTTCGTTTTCGGCTTGAATAAGCAGCTGGATCTTCAATCTGCACTGACCGAATTGGGTCGGATCGTCGCGCTGACTGCCGGATGGTATGAGCAGCGTCGAACGGTGCAGGTCTATTTCGTCGCTGGTGTGGCCGTATCAAGCATCGTAGCCACGATTACTTTGTTTTTATGGACGAGAAACTCTAACGTCCAGGTTTGGTTTGCGATCCTCGGGGCAACCTCTGTACTGGGCTACGACTTACTCCGCGCGGCTTCATTTCATCACGTTGGTAGTTTTATCGATCCCCGAGTCTTTGGTTTTACGTGGATCTGGATACTAGAAATGAGTGGGATCGCAGTCGTGTTACTCGCGAGCGAGTGGCGACGCGCGGAGGTCGTTCAGCGATCGGAGCGACCGGTCACGTGAAGGCGGTAAGAACAGCGTTGAATATCGCTGCGCGCCTTCTATTCAGACTTGCGGCTGAGCTACGCTTCGCATCCGATTACTGATCTACGAGAAAGGACCCCGGCAAAGCCGTGATGTCGTCGCAAAAATGTCGTCGGCGGAAGACCACACCGTCTTCATCAACAACGGCGAGTATGCACATGACTGGTACCATTGACCCTGCCCTCTTTGGGATGCCGAACGCGACGACTGCGGGCGTGCAGGCTGGCGTTACGCTGACGAACTATACCGGCCCGATGACCATCACGACGGCGGGAGCGGTAATCGAGAACAAGATCATCAACGGTACGCTTACGATTGCGGCAGACAACGTCACGATCAAGAACTGCATCATTCAGAATTTCGACAACTGGGGCATCCTATCGGACAATGCGGACAATACCCGTGTGGAGTATTGCGATATCAATGGCGCCGGCTCAACCAAGACGTCGGGTCTCGGTATCGGGGGAGGCACCAACTCTGCGATTATCGGCTGCGATATCAGCGGCATGGTGATTGGTGTCCAGCTGTTCGGCCGCGCCGAAGTCAAGGACAACTATATTCACAACTTGGCTGACACGTCGAGCAACCCGGATGACCGTCACTTCGATGGCATAACCTTGTTTGGTGGCGGGAGCGGTACTGTGATCGATCACAATACGATCGACACGCCCCCCGGCACTGCCACCATTTTCATCAAGACCGAGTTTGGCGCTATCGACAATGTTACGGTCCGCAATAACCTTTTGACTGGCGAATCTTCGTACACAGTCTATGTGGAATCCACGACGCGCCCCATCACCAACGTCACGATCCAAAACAACTACGTTGAGAAGGGACAATACGGCTACTTTTATGTCACGAATTCGAACCCGACTCTCGTCAACAATGTCCAATGGAATAACAAGACCGACCAGACGCCTTACCCAACCTCGGCGCCGACCCTGCCTTCCGGACCCTCGACACCGAGCGCGCCTTCCGCTCCAACGATCGCCTCGTTCTCGAACGATACAGGGAAAGCCGGGGACGGCATCACCAGCGACAATACCCTCCAGCTCAAGGGCACTGCCGCTGCCAACAGCACCATTAAGGTGTACGACAACGGCAACCAGATTGGCACGGCGACGGCCAACTCGTCGGGCAGTTGGGAGTACATCACCAACGTCCTGACCAACGCCAAGCATTCTTTAACGGCAACCGCGACCAATTCAAGCGGTCAAACCAGCGCCGCGTCAGGTGCGGTGACGGTAACGGTGGACACGGTGGCGCCGACGACCCCGGTCCTGAGCAGCAATGCGCTCGTCAACTCCAACCAGGTCAAGCTGTCCGGGACCGCCGAGGCCAACAGCACGGTCACGATCTACGACGGGAACACGGTCGTCGGAACGGGGACAACGAATTCGGCCGGGGCCTGGAGCGTTACGACAAACGCTCTGTCAACAGGTACCCACACGCTGACGGCCAAGGCCGCGGACGCGGCCGGTAACGTCAGCACCGCTTCGCCGTCGATCAGCACTGCAATCACTGGGAATTCGCCTGCGCCGGACACGGTCGCGCCGACGGCCCCCGTCGTGAGCAGCAACACCGTCGTCAACACCAATCAGGTCAAGCTGTCCGGAACCGCCGAGGCCAACAGCGCGGTCACGATCTACGATGGGAACACCGTGGTCGGAACGGGTACGACGAACTCGACCGGCGCCTGGAGCATCACGACGAATGCGTTATCGACCGGCACTCATGCGCTGACCGCCAAGGCCGCCGACGCGGCCGGCAATGTGAGCTCTGCGTCGCAGTCGGTCTCCAGCGTGATCGGCGGGACGTCGACAACAACACCGGCGCCCACTCCAGGTAAGGAAGTTGAGTCATCTGGTACGACAACGCTCGTTGAGAGCGGCGACAAGTACTACCTCAACAATAGCAGCGGATCCGGCCCCACGTTGAAGTATGGCGGCAGAGATTTTATAGACGGGACAGATGGTAGTTGGTCGCCAATTGGTGCGGAGAAGACGGCGACGGGCTATCTGGTTGCCTGGAAGGAAGCGAGCACCGGTCAATACACCGCCTGGAACACCGACAACAACGGCAACTACGTTTCACACGTCAGTGCCCTGACCGGCTCCGTGTCGGGCGGCTCCGTTTCTGGTACAAACTCCGCACTTAAATCGATCGAGAAAAGCTTCCTGCAGGATCTCAATGGCGACGGACATATCGGCACTTCCAGCGGCGCTGCGCCGACTTCGTCCGTCGATTTAACCACTATGGATAAGAGCTGGAGCGGTGCCGTCACGATCAAAGGCGTCGCCGATGCCAACAGTCAGGTCAAGCTCTACGACGGCAACACATCGCTGGGAACGGTGAGTACGGCTGCCGACGGCGCTTGGGCCTTCAAGACATCGTCCGCCATATCCAACACGGTGCATACGTACACTGCCAAGCAGCTCGATAGCGCCGGTCAGGTTGTTGGTACTTCGGGTAATGCAATCCTTGGTTCGACAAGTAATAACGAACTGAAGGGAACCTCCAGCAACGACCTCTTCACTGGGAATGGAGGCAACGATACCTTCGTCTTCGCTGCGAACTTCGGGAACGATATCATCAAGGATTTTGGTGCGAGCTCACGGTCCCACGACGTGATCCAGTTCAGCAAGAGTGTCTTCGACAATTTTGCGGACGTTCTCGCCCATGCTACGCAGGTCGGCCGAGATGTAGTCATTTCAGCTGATTCGGGCGACTCAGTGACGTTAAAGAACACCAAACTGAGTGCGATAACCAGTAACGACTTCCATTTTGCCTAGCAAAGGTAACTCTCAAACGGCCATTGAAGCCCCTCGGCGCGAACGCCGAGGGGGCCCTAAAGTGATCCAAATCTGAATTCGGCGAGTTGGCGAGATCAACGGATTGGGCGTTGAAGGCGTCAAGCTACTTGAATAACCAGCGCTCAAATGCTGTGCGCTCGCTCATAGGTTTCGCCACAGCGGGAGCTTCGTAGCATAGACACCTGCGGGAGCCGCGTTGTTCTCCTGGCGCTCCAATTTCTCATAGCCTTGGCGGGGAAGGGATCACCTGGCGCGCCGCGCCGATGCCCGGCGTGCGGACTATCCCGCGCCCGTCATCCGCAGTGCTGACGGCGAGCACGAACTCTTGATGGGCCGGGAATGACGCGATGTAAAGCGGTTTTGCCGCTGCGGCACTGATTGATCCCGTCGATAGCCCCCGGCCCCATCAACCGAAAACGCTGCTGCCTCTGCGAGAAGCTGTCGATGAGCAATTGTTTTTCGGCGCGGTCCTGCTCGACGGAAATCGGTCCAACCGTTAGGTAGAAACCTGCGCCCCGACAGCCGCATTTCATCGATGCTTCGAGCTTCGATTTAATCTTTCGAGTAATTGCAGCACCTCAGGGCTCAACTCCGTGCTGTCCGCTGGGGGCAATTGCTTCTGAGGACGACGGACAGATTGCCTTGCTGCCGGAGCGATCAATGCGGCTCGTGTCAACGCTAGAGCTGATGCCTTTTTTTCACCGATGGTCAGAAGTGTGAATCCAATCGCCACTGGGACGAGGCCGATAAACTCGCAGTCGTCGATTGCAAAACAAAGTCCGAGACCAAGAGTAAGTAGCGCTCCCCCAAGAACACGCATCCCAGTACACCAACGGAACCAGCTAAAAACGCACCTTTTTAATGGCTTTGGCGCGCCTCCACAAGCTCATGCGAGAAGCCGCACCGGCGCGAGCCAGCGCTATCAATTTCGCCACCGCGATTGCATAAACAATCTGCCAGGTAAGGCTCTGTTTTCCTTGTGCCGCTTGCTCGCTCCCGGCCAAGAAGTGGCCTCATCATAGCGTTGACCAGAACTCGCGGGCACCATCGCGGCTTCCGCCCGATCAACCGCTTCTCGCAACTCGTGCAATTCGGCTATCTGCGCGGCAAGCATGTTCGCGATGCCATTAGCGATTCTCAGCTTTTCCAGTGAACGATGAAATTCATCCGTCATCGAAACTTCCTCGGTAAAATCAGAGCCTTACCGAGGTGACGGCAGCGCGTCTATTGAAGATCGCGCTTAACCCTACTGATAACAGCTAGTCTAATCCATTAGTGCAGCATTGCCATTCGAAGCCCGCATAAGTCACCCGCAATGTATCGGAGCGGCACACAAGGCGCCGAATTGGGTACTATTACACCCTTTCTTGGCGCACAACTCAGACGGGCACCAGCGCTTATCCCAATTCTGGTTGCACATTTAAATTGCCGCCCCGCTTATTATGATTTAACATAGGTTTAATAATTCAAATCGGAATATGTCATGCCAAACGACAACGAGATCGAAGATCGCCGCAAGTTTCTGATTTCGTGCGGAAGATTTGCCGCCGTAACTCCGCCCGTCATGACCTTGCTTTTATCCACCTCCCTGACATCGACGGCGATTGCTGGGTCCGGCTATGGCGGACAAAAGGGCAGCCACGGACGGTCGTTTTTTGATAACGAACCCGATGGGCCTAAGGAAAAGCCATCCTCCGATCGTGGCTCGCGCGACCACGCGAGCAAGGGAAACAACAACCAGGCACCTGCTACGGGTGGCGGAGGAGGTGGTGGTGGCGCCGACGGTGGTGGCGCGGGCGGCGCTTCGGGGGGGAAGGCTGGCGGTAACGGTTCTTCGGGAAGCTCTGGCGGCGGCCGCGGAGGATCGGGATCGCGCTCTGGTGGCGGAGAAGACGATAAATCAAGGAAAGCCAGCAAGCTTTGATTGGTGGAGTTGCACCGCCCCGCATTCATCGTACCATTGCATTCAATTCTCAAAAGTCGCTCAAGCTCGCCTAGCCTTGGGGCAAACGGCAGTTCTCGCGTGGAGACACGACCGAGACAAACTTGACGTGGAGCGCGAGTGGCAAAATGCCGCGCTCTTGTCCCCGGCAGGTACGATTCCCCGGCAGGTACGATTGAGCTCTCGGCAAGAGATTGCCGGCGACAGAGAGCGCCCCGATCCGGTCGATCTTAATTCAACCGTGTGAATCCGACATATAAACGAGGATTCTGCTGGTCCGTTTCAATGTTCTTCGAAGAGCTGACAGCCAGCCTTCAACCCGTCAGCGTCAAACCGTCGCAAGCAACGCGGATCGTCAAAAAACGCCACGCTCGAAAGGCCGGAATCAACTACCTAGAATAACCAGTCAAGAAGTCGATCAAGCCAGTTGGGAAGATCGGGGCGATGAGGCCTTCCACCTCCCTTGCCACCACCAGAGTGCGCAATCGCTTCCGAATGCAGTGAAGTCGACAGCAGCAAGGTCACGGCAGGCGGCGTGACGACGGCAAATCTGCCGCATGCTGCGAGAAACTTTCGCCTGTCGGCATCAAGTTCCTGCTCCACATTGACTGGTTCGCCAGCACTCTTGTCAGTCATCACTTAGGCTCCACTTAACCTTGATCTAACCCAATCGAGTAGCCCGTCCACTTCGAATTTGCTCATTTAAATTTTAGGGTTAAACATTAAATGATGTCAACTTGCTCGTGAAGGAAATGATGCGCGTGGAGCCTCGCGTGGCAAACGGACCACCACTGATGGAACTCGAATCTGAAAGCCCGCTTCTGTTGCGTCCAGCCGCAGACGCTTCGTTCGCGTTGATCGACGATCGACCGGTTCTGTTCAGCGAAAGAAATCAGCAGATTTACGAGCTGAATCAAATCAGCGCCTTCGTCTGGTGTAAACTTGTTGATGAGGGAAAACCCGAGAGGATTGCGGACGAACTAGGTCAACTTGGGCTCGGCCGAGAGGAGGCGCGCAACGTTCTGAGTCAGGCCCTCAAGCAATGGCTTGATCTCGAGCTTGTGGAAATGGAATGGAGGCTTGCCTTTGACCGCACGCTTCAAGCCCGTTTGGCGCAGCGAACAATCAGCATCAAAGCCTCCAGCGAAGCACTGATCAAATCTCTTGAGCCGCTATTTTGCGAGTCGGAGCCGGGATGCGATCACGCGGATATCACGATCGAAGTCATTGAAGCCGGCGGTGAAATTCTCTTCCGCAACTGCAGGAGGAGCATCACTCGATGCACGATCACGAGCCTGGCCCCATCCATCAAGGCCGACATCACTGAGCGCATCCTTCTGCGAGATCAGCCAGATTTTGCTCTGCATGCTGCTTCCTTGGTGTATGCTGGTGAGAAGGGGATCCTCTTATGCGGACAGCCGGGCACCGGCAAATCAACTCTCGCACTCGATTTGGTCGGCGACGAATTCCGGTATTGCGGTGACGACGTCGTTATGATTTCGCCAAACGGTCTTGCAGAAGGACTCCTCTTCGCACCGACCATTAAACCTGGCACATGGGACGCGATTTCGGGAGCGCGCGACGACGCAAGATTTACCGCCGCCTACGATCGCGCGGACGGCATACGCGTCCGGTATCTACCGGTAGCGCAGACGCATAAAGGCAGCTTCAAGGTAGCGTGGATCATCTTCCTCAAGAGGGTTGATGGGAAGTCTGCGGAGCTGACGCCGCTTGGACAAATTGAGTCGATGCAACGAGTGATCGACGGATCTTTTGCGGCCAGCGGCAAGCTGTCTACCGCGGGGTTCGCTGCGTTGAAGAAGATAATCGGTGGAGCTGGTTTGTTTGAGATGACCTATTCGGAGGCGGCTGACGCCGCACGCAAACTTCGGGGTCTCTGTCATGGCATTTCCTAGCAGCGCGTTGGTCAAGCTCTGCCATTGTCTCAGGGGCAAAGCGCCCAACGACTCCGATTGGATGGCTGTTTTGGAACTGGCCAACAATACGTTGACGACCCCCTTCCTGATCGATCTGGTTGAGCGCCCCGGTCAATCGGTCCCCGAGGATGTCAGGGCTTTCGTCCGGGAGATCTACCGGAGAAACGCGCTTCGGAACGAGCGCCTGAAGGCTCAGTTGGAGGAAGCAGTCGCCGCGCTTAATGCCCGAGACGTGATACCGGTGCTGCTGAAGGGCTCAGCGATTCTCGCAACGGCTCCCCCCGAACGGCGCGCAACCCGGATCATGGCCGATCTCGACATATTGGTCGATCCCGAACGGGCCGACACGGCCTTGCAAGTTCTCGCCGACCTTGGTTATCAGACCCATTTCCGAGCCGAACCGGGCAGTAACAAGCAGTACAGCGACCTCAAACGAGCACGTGACGTGGGTATGATAGACCTGCATCAGGAGGCCCCAGGTCCGCGCTATTTCTACGTTCCGTCGGGCGAACTGCTTTCACATTGCAAGCCGATCTCTGTCGGCAGCGGGACCGCTTATCTTCCGGCAACGACCTTCCAGGCTTTCATGTTAATCATTCACGACCAGTTCCAGGATGATGACTACTGGGTCGGCAAAGTGGATGTGCGACATATGGTCGAACTGCGAGACCTCGTTAAATCGGCGGAGGGGATAGACTGGAGCCGCTTGATGTCATTCGCTCCAAGTCGCCTGGCGCGAAACGCGATTGCGAAGCAACTCCTTGTTCTTTCGGAATTGCTTGGAGTTGATGTACCTGCTGAACTTCGCAAAGGGTTCGTCCCGCGGCTTCAGTTTAGAAGGTTATTGCTGCAATCCCGCTTCCCATTTGCACGTTGGCCTCTCCTAACGGTTGCGCTCATTGACTACCGAAATTACCGGACGGAGCTTGGAGCGGCCTATCAGACTGATGCGCGCAGAAACGCAGTGCTGACGTTGCCACGCGCCCATACGCTGCGGCATCTTGCCGGCCTTGTCGGAAATCACCGCATCGGCAAGGTTTAGCGATTGGACGCAGGACCTGCCCGGCTTATCCGAGCCGCTTAGGCGACAGAAATAAGGGCGGCCGGAAAGCTCGACGCGCTGCTTTATCGCGCGCTTGAAGCACCACCTGCAACGACGAAATCATCGAGTTCCGGCGCCAATGCGTCTTGCCAGCGAGGCATGAACACACCGAACTCGTCCCTTAGGCGAAACAGGTCCAGGCGAGAGTTGCCGGGGCGCTTGGCCTTGGTCGGGAAATCTGCGGTTGCGATCGGAACAATCGCTTCTACCTGGAGCTCAAAGCCGCGGTACTTCAATCCCTCGACAATGGTACAAGCAAATTGATGCCAGCTCGCTTCCCCAGCGCAAACGAGATTGACCACCCCGCCCTTTCGGCCGAACAGATCGTTCAGGTTCAAGAGATTCGGCAGCACGATGTCGGCAACCGCGTCAGCGATTGCTCTGGCGGTTGTTGGCGCGCCGAACTGGTCGGCGACGATGCGCAGTTCCTTCCGCTCGCTGGCCAGGCGCGCGATGGTACGAAGGAAATTCGTCCCCTTGGCAGCGTATACCCAGGACGTCCGCGCGATCAGGTGCGGTCCACCGGACGCCATGATGGCCATGTCGCCTGCAAGCTTGCTGGCGCCATAAACGGACATCGGGCCAGTGGGGCTATCCTCTCGACGCGGCGTATCGCCAGAGCCGTCAAAAACGTAGTCTGTAGAGAAGTGAACGAGTGGCACGCCATGCTTGGCTGCCCATTGTGCAATCACCTCGGGCGCCTTGGCGTTGATAAGAAACGCAAGCTCGCGCTGCTCCTCCGCCCGGTCGACAGCGGTGTACGCAGCGGGATTCACGATGAGATCGGGGGCGAGATCCTCAAGCCGCTCCGCCAACGCTTCGGGTTTCGACAGGTCGAATTCCGCAGAAGAAGGCGTTAAAATCGTGCCTTGGGCAGCTAGCAACGGGCGCAACGCGCCGCCGACCTGCCCGCTTGTTCCCGTCAGCAATATCCGCATCAGACGTGCCCGTACATCGGCAGATTCTTGACCTCGCTCAAGAGCGGTGCATCGGCATCCTTGGCCGAAAGCGACGGCGCGTCGATGCCCCAATCGATTCCGATCGCCGGGTCGTTCCAGCGCACCGAGACTTCATCCTTGGGGCTGTAAATATCGTCGCACTTGTAGAAGAAATCGGCTGTCTCGGATAAGACGACAAAGCCATGCGCGAAGCCACGAGGTACCCATAGCTGGCGACGGTTCTCCTCGCTCAATTCCACGGCGACATGGCGTCCGAAACGTGGACTCCCCACCCGCACATCCACCGCCACATCCAGCACCCGCCCGCGCAAGGCGGTGACGAGCTTACCTTGGGCTGAGGGATTTTGCAGATGCAGCCCACGCAACACTCCTCGGCCGGAGCGAGACATGTTGTCTTGTACGAATGGACGACCAATGCCGTGTTCGGCGTATCGCAGCTGTTGGTAGATTTCCAGGAAAAAACCGCGCTGGTCGCCAAACAGCTTGGGCTCCAGGATCAGGACTTCGGGAAGGTCTGTCTCAATAACGTTCATCTTGCCCGCGACTCGCACCATATTTCGCGTTAGCCAAATATCAGATTAATCCAATTCAAACTATTCAATATCCGCCATTTAATGTTATTATATTTATTATACTCAGTTAATATATGTGTGAGGATCTATGAAGGGCATTATATTGGCCGGAGGCACAGGTTCACGACTCTATCCGGTGACGACGGTTGTTTCGAAGCAACTGCTGCCCGTCTTCGACAAGCCCATGATCTATTATCCGCTCTCGACCCTCATGCTGGGCGGAATCAACGACATCCTGATCATCTCCACCCCCCAGGACAAGCCGCTGTTCGAGCGCCTCTTGGGTGACGGATCACAGATCGGAGTGCGCTTCTCCTACCTCACACAGGCCTCTCCGCGAGGGATAGCAGATGCCTTTATCGTCGGCCGCGATTTCGTCGGCGATGATTCGGTTGCGCTGGTGCTTGGCGACAACATCTTCTACGGCAACGGCCTGGCTGAGCTGCTCTTGAACGCGACCGCCCGCAAAAGCGGCGCGACCGTCTTCGGTTATGTCGTCAAGACCCCCGAGCAGTATGGCGTGATTGAACTCGACAGCAACGGTCGCGCGCTCTCGATCGAGGAAAAGCCGAAGCAGCCAAAGTCAAATGTGGCTGTCACAGGGTTATATTTTTATGACAATGACGTCCTGAAGATTGCTGCGGAGCTCAGGCCATCGGCGCGCGGAGAGCTCGAGATCACCGATGTGAACAAGGCCTATATGGAACGCGGCGATCTCTATGTGCAGGCGCTCGGCCGTGGCTTTGCGTGGCTCGATACCGGGACGCATTCCTCTCTCGTCGAAGCCAGCAACTTCGTCCAGGTCCTCGAGCAACGCCAAGGCCTGCGCATTGCCTGCCCGGAAGAAATCGCGCTACGGCAGGGCAATATCTCGCTTGAAGCTTTTGAGGCGTTAGCGGAGAGGACCGCCAAAAGCAGCTATGGCGAATATCTGAAATCTGTAGCCGTTTCCTTCAGACGGTAGATGCGGGACGCAGAGGCAAGCTGATCATGCGGTTTAGAGGCAGGACCATTTTCGTTACGGGAGGCGCCGGATTCATCGGATCCGCGGTCGTACGGCATTTGCTGCAAGACACCCACGCAAATGTCGTCAACATCGATAAGCTGACTTACGCTGCAAATCTTGAATCGCTACCCGATACGGCAGGAAATCCGCGGTACTTTTTTGAGAAGCAGTGCATTTGCGATGGGTTGGGCCTGCGTCGCCTGTTCGAGAGGTATCAGCCGGATGCGGTGATGAATCTTGCCGCCGAGAGTCATGTCGATCGATCAATCGATGGGCCCGCCGAGTTCATACAGACCAACGTAGTCGGCACTTTCACTATCCTGCAGGAGGCTCTGCGCCACTGGCGTTCGCTCTCGGGCGAGAATCGCGAACGTTTCCGCTTCCTGCACATTTCCACGGACGAGGTGTTCGGCTCACTCGGCGACGAGGGGTTCTTCACGGAAACAACGGCCTATGCGCCGAATTCTCCGTACTCCGCGAGCAAGGCATCATCCGACCATCTGGTACGCGCCTGGCATCACACATATGAACTTCCTGCACTGGTGACGAACTGCTCGAACAACTATGGCCCCTACCATTTCCCCGAAAAACTGATCCCGCACATGATCATCAAGGGACTGGCAGGCGAGTCTTTGCCCGTGTACGGCGACGGCCAGAACATTCGCGATTGGCTTTATGTCGAAGATCACGCCAAGGCATTGAGCCTGGTCCTCGAGCGAGGAACCGTCGGCGAGACCTACAACGTAGGCGGCCGTAACGAGCGTACCAATCTGCACGTGGTCGAGCGAATTTGCGACCTTCTCGACGAGGTCAACCCGAATGCGAATGGCTCCCACCGAAATCTCATAAGTTTCGTGACCGATCGTCCCGGCCACGATCGCCGCTATGCAATTGATGCATCCAAGCTGGAGCGCGAACTCGGATGGCGCGCGGAAGAGAATTTCGAAACTGGGATTTGCAAGACAGTGCGGTGGTACGTCGACCACCAACCATGGTGGCGGGAGATCGCGAAGCGGGGGTATACAGCGAAGCGGATTGGATTGAATAGGTGAGCGCCGCGCTCCGATCGACAGGCCACCGCGCCGGAACCACACACCGTTCCAAGACGACGTAGCGCTCGCGCTTCCTCAGTTTTGGACCTGGCGGCACTGCCCTTGCCACGCCTGAGACTTGTTGCACCAGAATTGGGAGTTGCTGCCAACCAATCTGCATCGGCAAACCGTGTTCAGCCTGCAATATTGCCCCCTACGCCGGGGAATCGGCATGAAGCGAATCCTGTTCGAACGCCAATGCTTACAGAGCGATGTGCGCTCTTTTCACGAATTATCCGTGTCGTTCCTATTCAGTACCGTCCAGTCAGTAGTAGAGGGAGGCGCACGACAGTTCTCTCTTTGTTCTCGGAACATAGCCTGCCAGATGGAATGCTCGCCAAGCGGCCCAAGGTCCGGACCGCAAAATTTTCTTGTTTCAAATGTGGAAAGCTTCATGAAACAAAGCTAACGTATTGTGGTACCCAAAAAAGAATGGGCTCCCACGTGGGCGTATAGGCGATCATTGCTTGGCACGATCGTGCCTTGGCATGATCATTGCTCGCCGAGAAGCCATTAGCGATCTAGACGGCCCTTAGTTTCTTTGCGTAGGGGAGTATTCAGATGCAACAATCATTTGAAAGTTCAGAGCACCGTCTTTCGCAGATCTCAGTCGATCTTCTCAATAGAATGGCCGAAATTCAGAGGCTCAGAGGCTTGGTAGAGGCTGCAGAAGCTTCCAAGCGCAATCGTCAATGCACACTGGACCGGACAGTCAGCGCTCCGCCCACAGATATTGAGTTGCGCGCCTGACTTGGCGCATCAAGTCCGGCGAGGCAGTCGTCGTTTCGCAAGTGTTCAATAGCTGATGAGCGACCTCAATGGACGCTTGGGCGCGGCCTTTGTTGGCGCTCAGCTTCGCGCCTCCTGGGCCGTTGTGCTGTTTGTTTCCTGGGATAGACGCGTTGCCTCCTCCCGCGCAGCCCAAGCGCTTATCCCAGCGCCCATGATCCAGCCACCCGAGATGACCTCGCGGCTCTTGTGCTCATAGCGGGCAATTGCAGCGCGCCGGCTTTTCTTGGCAATCCAAGAGGTTCACCCTCACCCACGCATGTTTTGCCTTGGCGCGTCTCTGCAAGCGAGAGCCGTTTCAAAGAAATGTCCGCGGGTGGCGCGGTACGCACACTGTCGCCCCTGGGTCATGTTTCCAGCAACCGTCATCACTCAGAGGGGCGGATGCGGCAAGCGCCGCCCTGGTTTGCTGTCGCATTGCAGTACGAAGTTCTGAATGACAAACGCCGCCGCGACGGGACTCTCACCCTACCGAAGCAGGTCGTCCCAAGGTTGGCTTATCGTTTACTGGCCGCCTTTATTCTGAAATCGTCGGTCCGCATGCCCGCCTGCAACTTCGCAACAGGCAGCGCGGCTGCTTGCGACGTCCGGTCCAAGTCTCTGACGGCTCGTCAGGATTGCGATATTTCGGCGGTACGGGCGGGTATGGCCGCCGCCTTGCTGCTCGTTTCGTGATCGTCCCCATCATGATTTTTCAATGCATTTGGATTCCAGTATCTGTCCATTATTTGATCAAAACCAATGTTGTCTTTCCGTTCCAGCGCGGTAAAAGCGTAGTGAGGGCTTTGTGGGGTCACGGCCAAAAATGGCGCGGAGACCGGTTCCTGCACCGGAACTGATCAGTTAGGTTGGTTTACAGGTTCCAAATTTTTGCAGCTCTAGTTTTCAGTTTTGTAGGGGGTTGAGTTATGTCAAAGCACACCCGCGACTTAGAATTGCTTCGTCGAATCGACAGTGATTTAAGAGCTCAACTTGAAGAGATTTTTTGCTTAAGAGCCCAACTTGCCGCCCTGCTCTTTCCCGTGAAAATGCCGCCGCTTCGTAAGCCTCGGATTAAGCGCAGCAACCGGTCGGCAGCCCGTACCGTGCAACGAAATGGGCGGCTAGCTTCCTCGACACCCATTTTACTGCTGATGCCAAGGCGTCCAACATAGCTCACCGCCGACGCCGTCCATTTCAGCGAGCGGCGATCATTCTGTATCGTTCCATTTCCGGATGCAGCCACTTATAAGGCGTGATTTCGCGCGCCGCAGCGAGCTTGATCATCGCACTGCAGGGCGGGTGGGGCACGACCGCCCCTTCAGCAGCCTATTGCTTTCGACCAGAGAGGCGATGATAGCCCGCTCGGCACCACAGTCAGAGCCTGCGGACAGCGCATTTTTCAGGTTGAGCGTGATCGGACGGATCGAGCGCTCGACGGCGTTGCTGTCGAGTTCGATACGGCCATCATGAATGAAGCGCCTCAGCCTCTCCCAGCGTGAAAGCGGATAGCGGATGGCGTTAGCCTGCGTGCCCTTTGACTGATCAACGCGAGCTTGGCGCGGAGCCATCGCTCGAAAGCTTCTTTCGCTGATCGGGCTAGACTAGCGGACTGAAAAAGTCTCGGCGCGTTACAAGGTTCGCCAGGAACAAGAAACAACCAAACCTGGACGCACGTCGAAGCAGCTCGGCGCGCGGTGGCATACAGCGCAATTCCTTGGACGAGCGTCGTGATCGCTATCGGATGGCCAAACTGTCCATCTGACATCGACAGTGATGGTCGCAACGACTGATCGAGCAGCGCTACTACAAGTTTCCACACCACGACGAGCTGCAAGCAACCGTTACATCCCGCCAAGCCCCGGGTCCGTGCGGTCGAGAAAAGCAACTAGGCCGAATTTTGAAATCGCCGATACCTTGGCTTAATTGGCTCAGTCAGGTCTTCGTCATCAAGAAGTTGCGGAACAAGCTCTTCCCTAATGACCTTTTGCATGACCACCCGCACAAGCTTGGTTCGGGAGATCCCGCGTTCTCTTGCTATGCTCTGCAGATAGTCGACTTCCAGCGGAATAACGACATTCTTAATGGCCATCGTGTCCCATCTCCGATGGCCCCCACCCGATCGTTTGTTGATTGGCGAGTGTGTTGACAATTAGACCAGAGCCGAACGAGCCTTCTGTGCCAACCTAATTTAGTAACAAGATACCGATCGTCGCTCCACCTGCCGCGCGGTTTCCGAGCGAGTTTGCACACGGGCTAGATGCTTCGGTTTATCCCCGAGAATCTGCTCGATCTGTTTAATCGGACGGCCCCCCGCTACGCCTGCCGGTACCGCGGCACGCACCATTCGACAGGGACCAAAGCCGGATATCGGCACCCGCTTGCGCGGCATGTGGCGGTAGATTGGCCACCGCATCGGAGCCCTTAGAGGCCATCAATCACGAAAGACTTGCGCTCGTCATCTTGGCCCATGCCACGACAACGGCCGCCGCGACTAGCGTAGCGACACACTGATGCATCTGGCGCTGGGATATGCGGCAGCCGCGAGGATGTTCGGGCGCTTGCAAACAAGCCCGGCCTCTGCGGCTCTGCCGGGAAGGGAACGTTCGGTCAATGGTATTGACCATTTCCTAACAACAGCCCGGACGAAACCTTTTTCCCCCCGGTTGAAAACATCCTGAAACAAACCCGGCTTAACGTTAGTACGTGCCAGGGACCTAGCAGGGCAGGATCATTTTTCTGGCAACGAATTTTTTGGCGTAAGGGGAGTATTTGGGATGGAACACTTTAGCGACGCATCAGCACGTCTTTTTGAAGCTTCAACAGAGCTCCGTAACAAACTGGCCGAAATTGAGAAGCTCAAAGCGGCAATAGTAGCGGCCGAAGCGGCTTCGCGGGGCCGCAGTCTGCCGATCGAAGAAGCATCGCGGCCTTCCGGGCGTGAATTTCGCGCTTAAGGAAGACGGGACGTAGCGGGTCCGTCGTCGTTCGATTGCTGGTGGTTGAGTATTTGCAATCGACGCTCGAGTTCAGCCTTCTGGGCCCGCAACTTGATGCTGAGCACTTCTTGCATCTGTTCACGCAGTGCAAAGAGTTGATCGACGGTCATCGATCCCCATTGCGACTTCCAATCATTGGCCATGACGCGCCCCCACGCTCATGAATATATCGAATCATGATTGTATCGGGAGAACTTAGACCTCCATAGAGGCCCGACGCACGGAACGTGGGCAAATCGCTCGCTACTCCAATCAGTCGAGAGCGTCCCAGAGCGAGGCCGCCAAGAAGATGAGCGACGGCATTCAGGCGAGCATGGCTGCGATCCGCAAGCACCGACGCAAGTGGTTGACAAGTTAGTGTTCGCCGTGACGGCCCAGCAGAGACGACGAGGATTTTGGAGGGCAACGCGGATCCGCGAAAACCCAAGCTGGATCAATATCTACGTGGATGGTGGGCGCGACAGGGATCGAACCTGTGACCCCTACCATGTCAAGGTAGTGCTCTCCCGCTGAGCTACGCGCCCCAGAATGGGATGAACCCGTCATCCCGCTCCAGCTTTTATCGTATTGGGTGGGGTCCGTATATCGGCTCCAAAGCGCCCCCGCAAGGACGCTTGGCAGTAATTTCTGACGCGATTCCCCGCGAATCGGGACGCGTCAGGCCGCCAGCATCTTGTTTACTTCGCTGACCAGCTCGCGGAGGTGCACCGGCTTGGCCAGCACCTTGGCGTTCTTGGGCGCTTCCGAATCGGAATTCAGGGCCACCGCGGCGAAACCGGTGATGAACATGATCTTGATGTCGGGGTCGAGTTCCGAGGCGCGGCGCGCCAGCTCGATGCCATCCATTTCCGGCATCACGATATCGGTGAGCAGCATCTCGAACGGCTCCTCGCGCAGCCGCTGATAGGCCGACATGCCATTGTCGTGGGGCGAGACCTGAAACCCCGCGTTTTCCAGCGCTTTAACCAGGAAGCGGCGCATGTCGTTGTCGTCTTCGGCGAGCAGGATCTTGTGCATGGCGGTCAGTCGTCGCATCCGGCTTGGAGGATCATTGGCACACTAAGCCTGACAGAGGGTAAATTTCGAGTGAAAGGTAACGGCGTCTTGGCAGCGTCAGGCGGCGCAAATCTATGTAGCTGAAGGTACCAAGATCGAACAAGGCGGCGGTTTTCGGGCGGTTGCGACGCGTTCCAAGCAGCGAGGTGGCTTTTTTCACTTGGCTTAATGATTGCGATTACGGACAATGCATCCTTACAAAGCTCCCTCCTCCAGCAGGTTCGGTCACGAGATCGATCGGCTCCAAGGAAAAGCGGACATTCAAGGGACGGCGCCCGACGATGACCCAGTTTGATGGCGAACTGTCGCCTCCGTTCGAGATCGTGGAGCCGTCGCTCTGGCGGGCGCCGATCATCTTCAATTCGCCGCATTCCGGCTCGGTGTATCCGCTCGAATTCCTCAACGCCTCCCGGATCGACCTCGCAGCGCTGCGCCGCTCCGAGGATTCGTTCATGGACGAATTGATCGGAGATTTGAGCGAGCAGGGGTTTCCCACGGTTCGGGTCAATTTCCCCCGCTCCTATGTCGACGTGAACCGCGAGCCGTACGAGCTCGATCCGCGCATGTTCACTGGCCGTCTGCCGAGCTTTGCCAATACGCGTTCGATGCGGGTCGCCGGCGGTCTCGGCACGGTCCCGCGCGTGGTCGGCGACGGCCAGGAAATCTACCGCGAGAGGCTTGCCGTCGACGACGCGCTGGGGCGCATCGAGGCGCTCTACAAGCCGTATCACCGGGCGCTGCGGCGGCTGATCAACAAGGCTCACCAGGCTTTCGGCACCGTGATCCTGGTCGATTGCCACTCGATGCCGTCGGTCGGCGTGTCGCGCGACGAGCCGCGAAGGCCCGATATCGTGATCGGCGACCGCTACGGCACCAGTTGCGCCAGCCTGCTGTCCGATGTCGTCGAGGACATCATGAACGGGCTCGGCTATTCGGTCGGGCGCAACAAGCCCTATGCCGGCGGCTTCATCACCGAGCATTACGGCAACCCGGCCAGCGGTCTGCACACCGTGCAGCTCGAACTCAACCGCGCGATCTACATGGATGAGCGCCGCCGCGAACGCGGCCCCCGCTTCGCGCAGGTGCGGGCGGACTTCGCCGCCCTCGCCGATGCGCTGGCGCAGGTTCCGCTGGGGGATCTCGGGCCGTTCCAGGCGGCGGCGGAGTAGACTCTCCCGTCATTCCGGGGCGCGAAGCGAACCTGCATCTAGACGCCAGCGTATGTGGCCCGATGGATTCCGGGTTCGCGCCAAGAGGCGCGCCCGGGAATGACAAGGCAAGAAAAAAGGGCCGCTTGAATGAACAAGCGGCCCAAGTCTAGGGAGGAAACGCCCAAGGAGGGCAGCGATAGCGCGAGGCGCTACCGCACCGCAACAATATGCCGCCGCGCTGCACAAAACGCAAGTGTTTTCGGATCTTTTCCGCCGCAATACGGTACAGGCTGGCAGATCGGCAACACACCCACAACATGGGGTATATACAAATAATATCAGATACTTATAGGATGCGTCGATTTGGCTCGGACTGCACTGCAGTGCTGGTATACCAAAAACTCGCAACTTCGTGATGGACGGACTAACCAAAAATCCACGCTTAAACGAACCCTAGTCGAAAGCCGATTCGAAAGCATGTTCCGCAATGGACTGCGAATAACCTGCCGTTGACGGTGCGCGGCGGCCCGGATTGGGCTAGGCAAGAAAGCGACATTCATCTCTTCCGGTAGGAACAGCCGTGACGGTCATCGATTTTACAGCCTTCATCGGCCGCCTTGCCACCTCGTCCGGCGAGACCATCCTGCCGTTCTTCCGGACCTCGCTCTCGATCGACAACAAGAGCGCGAGCGATTTCGACCCCGTCACCGAGGCCGACCGCGCCGCCGAAGCGGTCATGCGCCGCCTGATCAAGGCCAACTTTCCCCAGCACGGCATCGTCGGCGAGGAATTCGGCAACGAGCGCGAGGACGCCGATTATGTCTGGGTGCTGGATCCGATCGACGGCACCAAGTCCTTCATCGCCGGCTTTCCGATCTGGGGCACGTTGATCGCGCTCTTGCACAAAGGCACGCCGGTGTTCGGCATGATGCACCAGCCCTATATCGGCGAGCGCTTTTCCGGGGACTCCGGCTCGGCGCATTATTCCGGGCCGTCGGGCGAACGCCGGCTCACCGTGCGGCGCTGCGCGTCGCTGGAGGAAGCGACCTCCTACACCACCAGTCCGCTGCTGATGAATGCCGCCGATCGCGAGATCTTTGGCCGGGTCGAGAATTCGGTGAAGCTGTCGCGTTATGGCGGGGACTGCTATTCCTACTGCATGCTGGCGGCCGGCCATCTCGACCTCGTCATCGAGACCGAACTCAAGCCCTATGACATCGCGGCCCTGATCCCGATCATCACCGGTGCGGGCGGCGTCGTCACCAACTGGGAGGGCAAACCCGCCCAGAGCGGCGGCCGCATCATCGCCGCCGGCGACCCGCGGGTACACGAAGCGGCGATGAAGTTGCTCAACAGCTAGCGATCGAGCGCCTGCGATGGACGTCTTGCTCGTCGTCGACATGCAGGCCGGTCTCCTCAACGGCGACCCAAAGCACGACCTCGCCGCTGTCATCGAGCGCATCAACCGGCTCGCCGCAGATATCCGCGAACGCTCCGCTACGGTCGTCTTCGTGCAGCACAGCGGCGGCAAGGGCGACGACTTCGAGCCCGAAACGCCTGGCTGGGCGCTGCTTCCCGAGTTGAAGCGCGATCCATCTGACGTTTTCATTCACAAGACCCTCAACGATCCCTTCGCCGGGACCGACCTTGCGGCGCGCCTGAAGGAGCTCGCACCCGACCGGGTCTTCGTCACCGGGTGGGCAACCGACTTCTGCGTCGACGCGACGGTGCGATCGGCCGTTTCGAACGATCATAATGTCGTCGTGGTCTCGGACGCTCATACCCTGAGCGATCGTCCTCACCTCGACGCGGCGAGCGTCATCCGTCATCACAACTGGGTCTGGAGCCGGCTCATTACCCGGCGATCGATCAGGCTCGCGCGCACGGATGAACTGCTGCGTTAGCGAAGACAACTCGCTGCGTTGCATCGCCTCGCCGGAGCTAGGCATTGCACCTCCTATCCCCTAGGATCGCACGCAACACGCGCATAGACGCGGGACCGTGGGAAGGCGTTCGATGGGACTTCTCGGCAGGTTGCTGACGGGACTGGCGTTGCTGTTGTTGCCGGCAATGGCCTCGGCGCAGGATTTCCCGAACAAGCCAATCAAGCTGATCGTGCCATTCCCGCCCGGCGGCCCCAACGACATCATCGCGCGCGTGGTCAGCCAGCGCATGTCGGAATTGATGAAACAGCCGGTCGTGATCGAGAATCGCGGCGGCCAGGGCGGCGTGCTCGGCACCGATGCCGTCGCAAAAGCGGCCCCCGACGGCTACACGATCGGCATCGTCAGTGCGAGTTCGCTCGTGATCAACCCGACGATGGAAAAGGTGCCCTACGACGTCGCAAAGGATTTCGCGCCGGTCACGCTGGTGACGACGGTGCCGGAGATGCTGGTGGTCGCGAGCAATGTCGCCGCCAGGGATATGAACGAACTCGTCGCGCTCGCCAAAAGCCAGCCCGGAAAGCTCAATTTCGCATCCGCCGGCGTCGGCGGCCTGCCGCACCTTGCCGGCGAATTGTTCAGGCTGACCGCCAAGATCGACATCGTGCACGTGCCCTATCGCGGGGCGGCGCCCGCCATCAACGATCTGCTCGGCCAGCAGGTGCAGATGGCGTTCCTCGACCTGCCGGTGATCCTGCCGCATATCAAGTCCGGCACGCTGCGCCCGATTGCGCTCGGCGCGCCCAAACGCGCTCCCACCGCACCCGAGGTGCCGACCACCGCGGAGGTCGGCATGCCGGACCTCCTGATCGAAAACTGGTACGGCATGATCGCGCCGGCCGGCACGCCCGCGAACATCGTCAATCTCATCAACAAGGTCACCAACGAGGCGATGCGCGATCCGCAGGTCGCGCAAAAACTCGCCGACCAGGGCCTCACGGTTGCCGGCGACACGCCGGAGCATTTTCGCGACTACATCGGCGCCGAGAGCAAGAAATGGGCGAAGGTGATCAGGGACGCCGGCGTCGGGATGGCGAAGTGAAGATGGCTCGCTTGAATGCCGTGCGCGCCTTCAGCGCAACGCCGTCTTTCGCAGGTGTTCGGACAGTTGCTGCGCAGGCTTTGGCAATGATTTGAAGCTGCGGGCGCAGATCACCAGCCGTCTATTGGCCCAGCGATCCTTGATCCTGACGACGTTGATCTTCATCGATCGCGCGCATCGCTTTGCAGCAACCTCGGGCATGACGGCAACGCCAATGCCGGCGGCGACCAACTGGCCGATCGCATCGAAATTGTTCAGCCGCGCACGAAAACGCAGGCGGGCGCCCAGCCGCGCGGCGTGTCCGCTGACATGGGTATGCAGCGCGATCGAACTGAGCAGGCCGACGAAATCGCGCTCCACCACTTCACTGAAGGCGACCTGCCGCCGGTGCGCCAGTTCGTCGCCGCGGGCTGCGACCAGGACCAGGCGGTCCTCGCTGAACGGGATCCGCTCGATACTATCCGCTAGCGCGTGTTCGGCGGCGAGGCCCAGATCGGCGGATCCGGTCAAAATGGCGCGGGCGATATCGGAGCTCTCGTGCTCCTCAACGTCGATCGAGATATGAGGATGCTGGCTCAGGAAGACGGCCAGCGCCTTCGGCAGATATTCGGAAAGGCCCGACGTGTTGGCGAGGAATCGGATGGTAGCCCTGGCGCCGCTTGCATAGGCCAGGAGATCGCCGCGCATCGTTTCCACGTTGTGGATCACGACCCTGGCATGATCGAGCAGGCTTTCGCCGGCCGGCGTCAGTTCGACACCACGCCGGCCGCGCGTCAGTAGCGATACACGGAGCGCTTCTTCCAGGCCCTTGATCCGCTCGCTTGCGGAAGCGAGCGCCAGATGGACTTTCGCAGCACCGTTGGTGATGCTGCGGGTCTCGGCCACCGCGATGAAGAGCTGAAGGTCGACCAGATCGAAACGCATCCAAACCTCTCAACCCTCATGGTGAGGAGGCGCGACAGCGCCGTCTAAAACCATGAAGCCCGGATCCCGCCTGCCGCCATCCTTCGAGACGCGCGCTCTGCACGCTCCTCAGAATGAGGACCGTACGGACAGGATAAGCCTTCGGCCGATCCGAAGGCTATCTCCGTATTCTCCAGATTGTGCCTGCTTCGGCGATAGGTCAATGTCGCCGCATGTTCGATTCCCTCCTCATCATGATCGCCGTCGCATTCCTGCTGGCCGGCTTCGTCAAGGGTGCCATCGGGCTCGGCCTGCCGACGGTGTCGATGGGCCTGCTAGCGGTGACGATGGCACCCGCACAGGCGATCGCGATCGTGATCGTGCCGGCGATCGTTACCAACATCTGGCAGACTTTTGGTGGTCCATATCTGCGCGACATCATGCGGCGGCTGTGGCCGCTGATGGTCGGCACCGTGATCGGTATCTGGCTCAATGCCGGGCTGCTGACCGGCCCTTACGCGCCGTACGGCACCGTCGTGCTCGGCACATTGCTGGTGATCAACGCCATCCTCGGGCTGAACCAGATCGGTTTCAAGGTCGCCCGCGCCAACGAGAAATGGGTCGGCGGCATCGTCGGCCTGATCACCGGCGTGGTCTCTGCCGCCACCGGCGTGCAGGTGATTCCGTCCGTGCCCTACATGCAGGCGATCGGCATGGAGAAGGACGAACTGGTGCAGGCACTCGGCGTGTTCTTCACAGTCGCGACCGTGGCGCTCGCGTTCAATCTCACCGCGGCTGGTCTCTTGACGGCGGCAACCGCGCTACCGGGCGCGGTGGCGATGGCGGCGTCCTTTGCCGGCATGTTCATCGGACAGGCGGTGCGGACGCGGATGCAGCCGGAGGTGTTTCGCCGCTGGTTCCTGATCGCGATGTTCTTTCTCGGCCTCTATCTCGCCGGCAGCGCCCTGGTGAAGCTGCACGGGTGAAGGGAGGCCTTAGCGCCCCTCGAGCATCGCCACGCGGATTCCGAGATAGACGAACAACCCGCCAAGCAGGCGGTTGACCCAGGCCATCGCACCCGCAGATTGCCGGATGCGGCTGGCGGCCCTGGCCGCAAAGGCGGCGATGCCGAGGCACCACAGCGTGCCCGTGAAAATGAAGATCAGGCCCAACACCAGGAAGGCCAGCGGCTTTTGGGTGGAGTCAGCGGCGACGAACTGCGGCAGGAAAGCCAGGAAGAACAGCGCCACCTTCGGATTGAGTATGTTGGTAAAAGCGCCTTGCCAGAAAACGCGGGAAAGCGAGGTTTCGGTGGGAGCCGCCGCATCGTCGGCAACCGGATGCGGGCGCGACAGCAGCATCTGGACGCCCGTAAACAAGAGATAGGCCGCGCCAACCCATTTCAGCACCGCAAAGGCGGCCGATGAGGCCATCAGCAGTGCCGACAGGCCCACCGCGGCACCGAATACGTGGACCAGACAGCCGCAGCAGATGCCGATCGCAGCTGCCGCCCCGCCCCGCCATCCCATCTGGACGCTGCGGCCAATAATATAGGCAGTGTCGGGCCCCGGAGTGACGTTGAGAAGCACCCCGGAGAGGACGAACAGCCAAAGTTGGTGAATACCGAGCGTTTCAACCAGCATTTTCACTCTACCGTCATTTCATGGTTCCATCGTAGCGACACTCGGACGGACGTGCCAATCCGGCGCGGAATGCGGTACTATGCCTCTGAATCGGCCTCCGCCAGATGCCGCCTATTTTATAAACATTGGAATCGGTCGGCCGACCACGTAGTGGTATCCCGCACACCCGGGCACCGTTAGGAATATATTGGGATATGGAAAGACGCTTGGCAGCCATCGTCTGCGCCGACGTCGCCGGCTACTCCCGCATGATGGGGGCCGACGAAGCGGGAACGCACGCCACGTTCAAGGCGCACCGGACCGCGATCTATCCGATCATCCTCAATCACGGCGGCCGCCTGGTGAAGAACACCGGGGACGGCTTCCTGCTGGAATTCCCCAGCATCGTCGGCGCCATCGAAGCGGCCGTCGCGATGCAAAAAGTCATGGCGGAACGCAACGAACACCTTCCCGCCGACCGCCTGATGCAATTCCGGATGGGCATCCACATGGGCGATGTGATGGCCGACGAGGACGAGGTGTTCGGCGACGATGTCAATATCGCCGTCCGTCTCGAAGCGGTTGCAGCCCCCGGCGGCATCGCGGTCTCTGGCAAGGCCTGCCAGGAGGCCGGCAAGCGCCTCACGGTCGCTCTGGTCGAGGCCGGTCCCCACCGGTTCAAGAACATCGACGAATCGATTCAGGTCTGGACCTGGCAACCTGCGGGAACGGAAGCCAGCGTCCCTGCTCCCAGGGCTTCCCATGAAATATCGGCCACCAACCTTCCGGCACAATACCGAACGGCGATCGTGGGCGTGCTGCCGTTTGCGAATCTGAGCGAAAGCGCCGACGAGTATTTTTCCGACGGACTGACCGAAGACCTGATCCACGCGCTGTCGCTGCAATCGTTCTACCGGGTGCTGAGCCGCAACTCGACGTTCTCGTTCAAGGGCAAGAACGTGAGCACGCGCCTGATCGCGCGCGAGATCGATGCAACCTACCTGATCCAGGGCTCGGTCCGGCGCGCCGCGACGAAGATTCGCGTCACGGCCGAACTGATCGCGCCCGAGACCGGCGAGCAATTATGGAACGGCCGGTTCGACCGCGACATCGGCGACCTGTTCGCGATGCAGGACGAACTCACCACCAGCCTGTCGGCGGCGATCGCAGCTGAGATTTATCGCGCGGAAGCCTCCGCGCCGCCCCGCTCCTCGTCGAACGACCTCACCGCATGGGACCGTTTCCTCAAAGGTCTGTCCTACTACTACCTGCAGACCAAGGCGGATTTCGAAACCTCGATCAGCCTGTTCAAGGAGGCCATCGCGCTCGATCCGACGCTGTCGATCGCCCGCGCCTACCTCGCCACCATCCAGATTCAAGGCATCCAGTTCGGTTGGATCAAGAGCACGCGCGAATTGTGGAACTCCGCAATGAGCCTCGCCGAAAGCAGCGTCCGACTCGATCCCCGTTCATCCTTTGCGTTTCAGATTCTGTCCTATCTGCACGCGATCGAAGGGCATCACGAGGCGGCAATGGATGCCGCGAAGCGCGCGGTCACGCTCAATCCCTACGATATGGGCGCCCGCGGCGTGCTTGGATTCTGTCATCTGATGAGCGGCGAGCACCGGCAGGCCATCGAACTGTTCACGATGGCGGCGCAGCGCGGCAACAGCGATCCGCGCTACCAGTGGGCCGCCGTCAACGCCTTCAGCCATTACCTGCTCGGCCAATACGACGCTTCGCTGTCGTGGGCGCGCGAGGCGTTGTACGCCAATCCCAATCATCTGCAGGCGCTCACGATCCGGACAGCGGCGCTCGCCCAATTGGGACGGACCGACGAGGCGGCAGATGCGGCCAAGGTCGTGCTGAGCAACTACCCGGGCCTGACCGTTGACCGCTACCTGCGGAATTTTCACTGGAAGTCGAAGGCCGACGTCGCCCATTTCCGCGACGGCCTCGTCAAGGCCGGCATCCCCTTCGGCCGATTGACGCTGGTCGAGTCCTCGCCAAAGCTCGCGGCAGATTCCTGAAGAGCGAGTGAGGCTGTCGGTTGACACCGCATCGAATCCCGCCAAAACTTCCCTACACGCTGAAGTAGTCGCCGCTGAATTGCGTTTCATGCCGCGCTCCTGATCGGAGCGGATGTTTTTGTTTCATGTTATTTGCGCTTGAGGATGATCCATGCCTGACGACCGCATCGGCGCCGCTCCGGGCGCCAAGCCTGCCGGGCAAATTCCCGTTTCGGCGAATAATCCCTGCCCGTTTTTGCGTGCACTGGTCGCCAACGGCTATGTCGGCGGCCACGTTGTGCCGCTTTCGACACTGTCCGAAATCGTCGGCGACGCGAGCGGACAAACCGGCTTCGGCAAAAAGAAGGTGCGGCTGGCAACCTGGCTGGTCGCCGTCATTGCCAACGGTCTCGGGCCGCTGCGTGTGCTGAAGAGCGCAACCTCCGGCGCCGTTCTCGACGAACTGCGCGACGGTCCCCTCGACAAGCACGGCGGCGGCTCGCGCATTCTCGATGCCGATGCGAAGGTGCACGAGGATGAGATCGCCCGGTTCGCCGGCTTCGGCAAGGACCGCAAGGATCCTTCGGGCGGCATCGAGCGCGGGCTGACGGCAGAAGAGATCGACGCCTTCATGAAGGCCAATATCAAGCGCGACGGCGACGCCGCGCGCTGGTACTACCCGATCCTGATGAAGGGCGAATGGCCCGTGCTGCTGAAGATTCTCGGCAAGGGCGAAGGCAGCGAGCGCTACCTCAGCGTCGCCGAAGTCAGGACCCTGTTCGTCGAAAAGCGTCTGCCCAAGCGGATCACCGCGCGGCTGCCGAGGCCGGCGGCCGGTTAGCAACTATTTGAACAGTGGCGTGCCCGGCACGAAGGCGTCGAACGCCGCCCAGAATTGCCCGCGATAGCGATCCTGCTCCTGCAGGATCTCGTGCTTCGAGCCCGCGATCACCAGGTGCGAACCGGCGCGCAAATGGTAGGCGAACTCCTCGATCGCCGCCGTCGAGACGATGGTGTCGCTGCTGGCGGCCAGCATCAGGATCGGCTGGCGGATTTCGGACGGATAGCTCGCGCCGCGAAAGGTGTGCATCGCCCTGAAGGCGGTATCGGCCCAGGCCACCGTCGGCGACCCGATGCCCAGCGTCGGATCCTCTTCGAGAATCGCAGCGTTGCGGGCGTAGCGCACGGGATCGCTGGTGAATGGGTTGTTGATGAAGGATTCCGCGCCGGTCAGCGCATCGCTGCCGCCGGGCACGTAGCGGCCGCCCTGCCCGGTCAACCGCATGATCCGCAGCAATGCGCGCGCCGGAAATGACGTCGTGCGTCCGGGCAGATCGATCATTGGCGCCGACAGCACCATGCGGTCGAACCAGCGTTTTCCGGCATGCGCGATCCGCAGCATCACCGCCCCGCCCATCGAATGCGCCAGCGCGAAATACGGCGGCGGGCAATCCGGCAGCACCACCTGCTGCACGAACGTCTCGACGTCGACTTCGAAATCGGAGAAGTCGCGGACATAGCCCTTGCGCGGATCGCGCAGGCGGCGCGACGAATGCCCCTGGCCGCGCCAGTCGATCATCGCGACCGCAAAACCGCGATCACGCAGGTCGCGCACCGTCTCGAAATATTTTTCGATCATCTCGCTGCGCCCGGCGAAGACGCAGACTGTCCCCTTGCGCCCCGCCGGCGGAGCCCACCGCGCGAAGCGCAACTCGGCGCCGTCAGGGGTCTTGATCGTGCCCGAGACGACGTCTTCCGGAACCGGATTGGCGGGAATGGAGACGAGCGTCATGAGGGAAAACCGGCTAGGTGAAAGGGGCTGAAAATCAAGGCGGGAGCGTTAAAAAAGGCGCCCGATTCGCCCTCTTGAACGCCGTTTTACCCCTCCCATATCATTTCCGTGCAGGCCGCTACCAGTGTCTCGGAACAGAGACGCAATGGCTGCACACAGACTAGGCCCGGCCCGATGGCGGGCGGGTTACTTGCAACAGTCGCTCAATGGAGGACTACCCATGCGTACCTACGATCTCACCCCGTTCTATCGTTCCACCGTCGGCTTCGACCGCTTCTTCAACCTGCTTGACCAGGCCACCGCGGACGGCAGCCCCGGCTATCCCCCCTACAACATCGAGCGCACCGGCGAGAACGCCTACCGCATCAGCGTTGCGGTCTCCGGCTTTTCGCAAGGCGAGCTTTCGATCGTCGCGAAGGAAAACACGCTGACGATCAAGGGCGAGAAAACCGCCAACGAGAACGGCAAGGACAATTCCGAAGTGCTCTACCGCGGCATCGCAGCGCGTGCCTTCGAGCGCGTATTCCAGCTTGCCGACTTCGTGCAGGTGAAGGACGCCTCGCTAGAGAACGGCCTGCTCCACGTCGATCTCGTCCGCGAGATCCCCGAGGCCAAGAAGCCCCGCAGCATTCCGATCAACTCCGGCGCCAAGTCACCGCAGGTGGTCGACGCCTCGGTCGCGGCCTAACGAGAGTTCGCGTCTTCGGCCGATATTGGCAGATGCGAAACGCCCCGGGCAACCGGGGCGTTTTTCTGCTTGCTTGAGAAGACATTTCTCCCGTCTGCCAGTTCGTCGCTAGTCTGGGGTCAACCACCCAAGCGGCCCGTCGTTCATGGTGGTCACGAAAGCACGATACCGTCGGCGCAGATCCTCCAAGTCACCGGGTGTCGCGACGTCGCGCTCGGCGTCCTCCATAACAAGATCGGCATGCCGTTTCAGGCCTATCATGCGTTCGCGGTCGCGCTCGCAGCTCACGACCTGCGTCAGGACCTCAAGCTGCCTCATCAGCACGGCGGTATTGCCCGCTGCGCTCTGTCGAATCATGTGAAACATGGTGTTGAGCAGCTGATCATACTGAATTTGAGGAACGACCAGCACTACGCGTTCCCGCACCAGTGATACCCCTGAAGGCAAAAACACCGGTTCCATCTCACACAATGCTGCGCCGAGGCGATCCAGCACGCTGATCGCGGTATAAGGGTCGTTTACTCCCGGCGACAGCGCCCTGACCGCAACCTCAACAAGCTGGCGGACGGCGAACCGCAGGTCGAACGAACTGACCCTGTGCGCGCCGAGCGCAGTGGCATTGCGTATCGCTTCCCCGGCCCCCTCCACCGGGGGCAGCATCAACGCAATCGGCGCCCCGGGAAACACGTAATCCCCGGGCCGGACGAGCAGGAGGATTGCGGTTTGGTTTTCAGCCGCCCAGGAAGCAAGGCCGGCTTCGTCGAGTTGCTGCAAATAACCACGTCGCGGATCGGCGATCGGTACGGCATCCCGCCAGACCATCGCCGGCGGTTGGGCCGGCTGACGCCTGTCAGTGGTAAGGCGCCGAATTGCAGAATTTACGTCGTCGCTCACAAGTTCAATAACGGTATCGACGTTTATCCGGCCGGCCATATGACCGACAAAATAAACCAATGTCGCGACGCAGACGAAGGCCAGCGCAATGCCGACGCTGAGCGAAAGATGCGGGATGAAGCCGCCCTCGCCTTCGGTCCGAACGCTTCGCAGGACGATGAGTGCATAGGAGAAGGTTCCGAGGAAGACCCCGAGCGTCAGCTGGTTGCCGCGATCGCGGGTGAAGTTGCGCAGTAACCTCGGCCCCATCTGACCGGCCGCCAGCGACAACGCTGCGATCGTGATCGAAAATACCGTACCCGCCACGCCGATCGTCGATGAGGCAATCGCGCCCAGCAGCGTGCGCGCGCCGGTCGCTCCTCCATCGTAGAGCCAGCCTTCCAGGAGCGAGCGCGGTATCAGGCCGCTTCGATCGACTTCAACGAGGCCGAGGGCGCCGCCGATGCCGAGCACGACCATGAGCGCCGGGATCAACCAAAAAGTCTCGGAAAGATCGGCGAGCGCTTTGCGAAGGCGCGCGGTCACCGGAAACTCCGTCCATTTCCAAGGGCGAGCAGGCCCGTCGTCCGCGCAGGATAACACGGTCGAACCGCGCGATATTCAGCAATTGGGACGAAGAAAGGCCGCAGCCTCCCGATCAACAGCAGCATTTGCGATCAACGTCTGCACGCTGTGCTGCGTTCCAGAATGAGCCTGGTTTCAAGTCGCGTCAGGGCGTCGCGTATCTGTGCTTCGGGCGATCGCCCCCCCCCCGCTTAGATGGGCTGAGTGGCGCAATCTTGGCGCTATCCAGCAACAAAAACGCCCCGAGCATAGGGGCGTTTTCACAGCATTTCGACCGACGAGCCTATTCCAGCCCCTGCACGTTCGGCATGTCCGTTGTCGGAGCAAGCTGCGGCGCGGGTTTCTCCGGGGCGGAACCGGTCGTCGCCGCTGGAGGAACTGTCGCCTGAACCTCTGCCGGCTTCGGCGCGGGCGCGGCCGCTTGCTTGACCAGCTCGGGTGCCGCCGACTTGGCAGCGAGCGGGTTCGCCCTTGGTACGGGCACCGTGCGGCTCGCGACCTTTGGACTTGACCGCGCCGGCTGCGGCAATGCCTCCACTTGATCGGGCGCGGGGGCTCCCGGAGGCGCCAGAATCACCCGGGACTCCTCGAAGAAATTACCGCCCGGTCGATAGGCCGGCACAAAGCGAATGATCCGGCCGTTGCGGGCATCGATGACCAGCCGGCCGTCCTCGCCGCCGCGGTCGAGCACCGCGATCGTGTAGACGAAGCCGCGCAGTCGCGGGATGCCGAGCGGCGAGAAGCCATTATCGCGCAACACCGCATAGACCTCCGTCGAGGGCAGCAGGCTCGGACCGTACCCGTAGCGCGGCCCGGGGATTTCACGTGGGGCCACGGCGTAGGGCGCATCAAAGTCCGACACCGTCGCGTAGCGCCCGTTTCCATAGGGCGCCTGCGCCTGCGCGCCTGCCGCGAGCAGCACCAGGCCTGCCGCCAAAGATCCCGTGAACAACTTCATTCGCGAATGCTCCTGTAAGCCCCTGTGCCTCCGGCCTCGCCGCGGGAGCTTTCCAACCCCTCTCGCCAGCCGGCCGGGGCCGAATCTCCTAGCGAAATCCGGCGGTCCTTGGGCAGGATCGCGGCCGGCCGCCGCAAAGTCCGGGCGCACGGCTTTTCCCTGCTGGCATGCGCGGAAAAGCATGCGGGCGAGGACTTTCACGCGCTTGTGTGATAGACAAAAATTTGGCATGGTCGGAGTTAGGACAGTATCGCTGTCTTAATTGCGGAGCGGTCCCGGCACGGGGATTGCAACGAACCGTGGTGCCACGAGCGCCAGGGCAGTGCAGGCAAGGCCGTTCCTCAGGGACGATGAGCGGGAAAGCCTGAATTTAAGAAATTGCGGCTCGCGGCGGACGAGCGGTGGCCCGGTGGGTGCCGCAAGCGCCCAAGGTGCGCCGACGATGCGGTGAGGCCCTTAGCCTGATTGAGAGGAATGCGATGAGTGGGTCGGAATTCGAGCGCGAGAACATCGTGACAGAAACGCTGTCGGCGACCGCGGCTACGAAACCGGCTGATGACGCGCGCGAGCACAATTGGCGCCCGAAGGCGGAGGGCCTTTACGACCCGAGCCTGGAGAAGGATTCCTGCGGCGTCGGCTTCATCGCCAACATCAAGGGCAAGAAGTCGCATCAGATCGTCTCCGATGCGATCAACATTCTCTGCAACCTCGAGCACCGCGGCGCGGTCGGCGCCGATCCGCGCGCCGGCGACGGCGCCGGCATCCTCGTGCAGATTCCGCACGCCTTCTTCTCGCGCAAGGCCGCCGAGATCGGCTTCCAGTTGCCGGAGCCGGGCCACTACGCCATTGGCGCGCTGTTCATGCCGAAGGAAACGGCGTGGCGGAAGGTGATCCAGAGCATCATCGCCGAACAGATCAAGGAGGAAGGCCTGTTGCTGCTCGGCTGGCGCGACGTGCCGACCGACAATTCCTCTCTCGGCGAAACCGTCAAGCCGACCGAACCTGCCAACATGCAGGTGTTCATCGGCCGCAACGGCACGGCCAAGAGCGAGGAGGAGTTCGAGCGCAGGCTCTACATCCTGCGCAAGTCGATCTCGCAGGCGATCTATCAGCGCCGCGACCGCGGCATGGCCGGCTATTACCCGGTCTCGATGTCGTGCCGCACCGTGATCTACAAGGGCATGTTCCTCGCCGACCAGCTCGGCAAGTACTATCCCGATCTGCATGAGGCGGATTTCGAGAGCGCGCTGGCGCTGGTGCATCAGCGCTTCTCGACCAACACCTTCCCTGCCTGGTCGCTGGCGCATCCCTACCGCATGATCGCCCACAACGGCGAAATCAACACGCTGCGCGGCAACGTCAACTGGATGGCGGCGCGTCAGGCCTCCGTGCAGTCAGAGCTCTACGGCAAGGACATCAGCCGGCTGTGGCCGATCTCGTATGAAGGCCAGAGCGACACCGCCTGCTTCGACAACGCGCTCGAATTCCTGGTGCAGGGCGGCTACTCGCTGCCGCATGCGGTCATGATGATGATTCCGGAAGCGTGGGCCGGCAACCCGCTGATGGATGAGCGGCGCCGTGCCTTCTACGAATATCACGCCGCCCTGATGGAGCCGTGGGACGGCCCGGCCGCGATTGCCTTCACCGACGGCCGCCAGATCGGCGCCACCCTCGACCGCAACGGGCTTCGTCCGGCGCGCTATCTCGTCACCAGCGACGACCGCATCGTGATGGCGTCCGAAATGGGCGTGCTCAAGATCCCCGAGGACCAGATCGTCACCAAGTGGCGGCTGCAGCCCGGCAAGATGCTGCTGGTCGACCTCGAACAGGGACGCCTGATCCCCGACGACGAGATCAAGGCTGATCTGGCCAAGAGCCACCCCTACAGCGACTGGCTGCATCGTACGCAGCTGGTGCTGGAAGAACTGCCCGACGCGCCCACCAAGGGCATGCGCTCCAACCTCCCGCTGCTCGACCGGCAGCAGGCGTTCGGCTATTCGCAGGAAGACCTCACGATCCTGATGACGCCGATGGCGGCCACGGGCGAGGAAGCCGCCGGCTCGATGGGCAACGACACGCCGATCTCGGCGCTGTCGGACCGGCCGAAGCCGCTGTTCACGTATTTCAAGCAGAACTTCGCGCAGGTGACGAACCCGCCGATCGACCCGATCCGCGAAGAACTCGTCATGAGCCTCGTCTCGATCATCGGGCCGCGGCCGAATTTGTTCGACCTGCAGGGTCTCGCCTCGACCAAGCGGCTTGAGGTAAGGCAGCCGATCCTCACCGATGCGGACCTGGAAAAGATCCGCTCGATCTCCGAGGTCGCCGACACGCATTTCAAGTCGCGCACGCTCGACACCACCTTCCATGCCGGGTTCGGCGCGGCGGGCATGGAGCAGGTGCTCGACGAACTCTGCGCGCGCGCCGAGGGCGCGGTGCGCGAAGGCGTCAACATCATCATCCTGTCCGACCGCATGGCGGGCTCGGACCGGATTCCGATCCCCTCGCTGCTGGCCTGCGCCGCCGTGCATCATCACCTGATCCGCACGGGATTGCGCACCTCGGTCGGGCTCGTGGTCGAATCCGGCGAACCGCGCGAAGTGCATCATTTCGCGTGCCTGGCCGGCTACGGCGCCGAGGCGATCAATCCATACCTGGCGTTCGAGACCATCATCGCGATGAAGGAGCGGCTGCCGGGCTCGCTCGACGACTACGAGATCGTCAAGCGCTACATCAAGTCGATCGGCAAGGGCCTGCTGAAGGTGATGTCCAAGATGGGCATCTCGACCTACCAGTCCTATTGCGGCGCGCAGATCTTCGATGCCGTCGGACTGAAGGCCGATTTCGTCGCCAAGTATTTTGCCGGCACCCACACCCGGATCGAGGGCGTGGGGCTGGCCGAAATCGCCGAGGAAACCGCGCGGCGCCACACCGATGCGTTCGGCGAGGCGCAGGTTTACAAGACCGCGCTCGATGTCGGCGGCGAATACGCGTATCGCACCCGCGGCGAGGATCACGCCTGGACCGCTGAGTCCGTCTCGACGCTGCAGCATGCCGTGCGCGGCAACTCGCTGGAACGCTACCGCGCGTTTGCAAAAATCCTCAACGAGCAATCCGAGCGGCTGCTGACGCTGCGCGGCCTGTTCCGGATCAAGACCGCCGAGGACGAGAAGCGCAAACCCGTGAAGCTCGACCAGGTCGAGCCGGCCGCCGAAATCGTCAAGCGCTTCGCCACCGGCGCGATGAGCTTCGGCTCGATCTCGCGCGAGGCGCACACCACGCTCGCCATCGCCATGAACCGGATCGGCGGCAAGTCGAACACCGGCGAAGGCGGCGAAGAGGCCGACCGCTTCAAGCCGATGCCGAACGGCGACAGCATGCGCTCGGCGATCAAGCAGGTCGCCTCTGGCCGCTTCGGCGTGACGACGGAGTACCTCGTCAACTCCGACATGATGCAGATCAAGATGGCGCAGGGCGCCAAGCCCGGCGAGGGCGGCCAGCTGCCCGGCCACAAGGTCGACGCGACGATTGCGCGCGTGCGGCATTCGACGCCCGGCGTCGGCCTCATCTCGCCGCCGCCGCATCACGACATCTATTCGATCGAGGATCTGGCGCAGCTGATCTACGACCTCAAGAACGTCAATCCGGACGGTCAGGTCTCGGTCAAGCTGGTCTCGGAAATCGGCGTCGGCACCGTGGCCGCGGGCGTTGCGAAGGCGCGCGCCGACCACGTCACCATCGCGGGCTTCGAGGGCGGCACCGGCGCGTCCCCCCTCACCTCGATCAAGCACGCGGGTAGCCCATGGGAAATCGGGCTTGCCGAAACCCACCAGACGCTGGTGCGCGAGCGGCTGCGCAGCCGCATCGTGGTCCAGGTCGATGGTGGTTTCCGCACCGGGCGTGACGTCGTGATTGGCGCGCTGCTCGGCGCCGACGAGTTCGGCTTCGCTACCGCGCCGCTGATCGCTGCCGGCTGCATCATGATGCGCAAGTGCCACCTCAACACCTGTCCGGTTGGCGTCGCGACGCAGGATCCGGTGCTGCGCAAGCGCTTCACCGGCCAGCCCGAGCACGTCATCAACTACTTCTTCTTCGTTGCCGAGGAAGTGCGCGAGATCATGGCGCAGCTCGGCTACAAGAAGTTCGACGACATGGTCGGCCAGACCCAGATGCTCGACCAGTCCTCGCTTGTGGCGCACTGGAAGGCCAAGGGCCTCGACTTCTCGAAGCTGTTCGTCCGGCAGCCGGAGCAGAAAGGCCAGAAGATCTATCACTCCGAGGCGCAAAACCATCACCTGGAGAAGGTGCTCGACCGTCGCCTGATCGAGCAGGCGCGGGCCGCGCTCGACCGCGGTGCGCCTGTCAAGATTGAGGAAGAAATCAACAATACCGACCGCTCGGCCGGCGCCATGCTGTCCGGCGCGGTGGCGAAGATCTACGGCCATGCCGGGCTGCCACATGACACGATTCACGTCAGCCTGACGGGCACTTCGGGCCAGGCGTTCGGGGCGTGGCTGGCACGCGGCGTCACTTTCGAACTCGAAGGTGAAGGCAACGACTATGTCGGCAAGGGTCTGTCCGGCGGCCGCATCATCATCAAGCCGCCGCGCAATTCCGGTATCGTGCCGGAAGAGTCCATCATCGTCGGCAATACGGTGATGTACGGCGCGATCGAGGGCGAATGCTATTTCCGCGGCATCGCCGGCGAGCGCTTCGCCGTCCGTAACTCCGGCGCGATCGCGGTCGTCGAGGGCGCCGGCGATCACTGCTGCGAATACATGACCGGCGGCATCGTCGTGGTGCTCGGCAAGACCGGGCGCAACTTCGCGGCCGGCATGTCCGGCGGTATCGCCTACGTGCTGGACGAGGGCGGCGACTTCGCAAAACTCTGCAACATGGCGATGGTCGAGCTCGAACCGGTGCTGTCGGAAGAGCTGATCAACGCCAACACCTATCATCACTCCGGCGATCTCGAAGCGCACGGCAGGGTCGACGTGTTCCAGAACCTGCTCTCGTCCGACGTCGAGCGGCTGCACGTCCTGATCACGCGTCACGCCAAGCTGACCGGCTCGAAGAAAGCCGCCGAGATCCTCGCGGACTGGAAGGCCTGGCTGCCGAAATTCCGCAAGGTGATGCCGGTGGAATACCGCCGCGCGCTGAAGGAAATGAAGGCGAACGCCGACGCCGAACCCAAAATCGCGATCGGGGCATAACTTTCGACCCTCATGGTGAGGAGGCGCTTGCGCCGTCTCGAACCATGAGGCCACCACAGGGGCCTTATCCTTCGAGACGCGGCGAAGACGCCGCTCCTCAGGATGAGGGCCGAGCAGCGAATGATATGAAAGCAAGTCGTTAGGGACGTCAGGGTTTAATGGGCAAGATCACAGGTTTTCTCGAAATCGACCGGCATGACCGCAAGTATGCGCCCGTCGCCGATCGCCTGAAGCATTATCGCGAATTCGTCATTCCCCTGAGCGAGAAAGACACCCGCGACCAGGCCGCGCGCTGCATGAACTGCGGCATTCCCTATTGCCACGGCACCGGCTCGGTGGCGCCGGGCACGCCGGGCTGCCCGGTCAACAACCAGATCCCCGACTTCAACGACCTCGTCTACCAGGGCAACTGGGAAGAAGCCTCGCGCAATCTGCACTCGACCAACAACTTTCCGGAATTCACCGGCCGCATTTGCCCGGCGCCGTGCGAGGCGTCCTGCACGCTCAACATCGACGACAACCCGGTCACCATCAAGACGATCGAATGCGCCATCGTCGACCGCGCCTGGGACAATGGCTGGCTCAAGCCCGAGGTTGCGCCCGAGAAGACTGGCAAGAAGGTTGCGATCATCGGCGCGGGCCCCGCGGGGCTTGCGGCTGCGCAGCAGCTCGCCCGCGCCGGCCATGACGTCCATGTCTACGAGAAATTCGCCAAGGCCGGCGGCCTGCTTCGCTACGGCATTCCCGACTTCAAGATGGAAAAGCACGTCATCGACCGCCGCGTGGCGCAGATGGAAGCCGAAGGCGTGACGTTCCACTATGGGATCCACGTCGGCGGCAACGCAGATGGCGCGCTCGATCCGCGCGAACTGCTCAGCCAGTATGACGCCGTGGCGCTGACCGGCGGCGCGGAAGCCGGGCGAGACTTGCCGATTCCAGGCCGCGACCTCGACGGCATCCACTTCGCGATGGATTTCCTGCCGCAGCAGAACCGCCGCGTCTCCTCCGAACCGCTCGGCGGGGCCAAGGATATCCTGGCCGGCGGCAAGCACGTCGTCGTGATCGGCGGCGGCGACACCGGTTCGGACTGCATCGGCACGTCGTTCCGGCAGGGCGCAAAATCCGTCACCCAGCTCGAAATCATGCCGGCGCCGCCCGAGCATGAGGACAAGGGCCTGACCTGGCCGAACTGGCCGTTGAAGATGCGGACGTCGTCGAGCCAGGCCGAAGGCGCCAAGCGCGAATTCGCCGTGCTGACGCAGAAGTTTTCCGGCGCCGACGGCAAGGTCGAGAAGCTGCATTGCGTCCAGGTCGATGACAAGTTCAAGCCGCTGCCCGGTACCGAGTTCGAACTCGAGGCGCAGCTCGTGCTGCTCGCGATGGGCTTCGTGCATCCGGTCCACGAGGGCATGCTGAAGACGCTCGCCGTCGACCTCGACCAGCGTGGCAACGTCCGCGCCAACACGGCGGACTACAAGACCTCGCTGCCCAACGTGTTCTCCGCCGGTGACATGCGCCGCGGGCAATCCCTCGTCGTCTGGGCGATCCGCGAAGGCCGCCTCTGCGCACGGGCGATCGACCAGTACCTGATGGGATCGACGACGCTACCGCGGTGAACGGTCGCTAATGCCGCGCGCCCAATCGCCCGCATCGGGTTGATGCGGGCGACACCTATGTTCTATAGATGGACATCACGATCTGAACTTGCAGGGAAAGGCCGCGAAGTGAGAAATCAGAAAATGGGAGGTTCCGTGCGCCATCGTATCACACGGGTGCTGGCGACCGGTACGCTACTGGTCATGTACGCCTTCGGAATGGTTGCCACGACAGGCGCCTTTGTGGCGGCAGGCGTCTCTCCGGCACATGCGCAGCGCGGTCGTGGTCGCGGCTGGGGTGGTCGAGGCCGCGGCTGGGGCCGCGGTGACGGCGTCGGCGCGGCAGTCGGCATCGGGGTCGGCGCGGCCATCATCGGCGGCGCGATCGCAGCGAGCGCTGCCGAGCAGCAGCGGCGCGATGCCATCAACTATTGCATGCAGCGCTATCGCTCGTTCGATCCCCAGAGCATGACCTATCTCGCCAAGGACGGCTACCGTCGCCCCTGTCCGTGAAGATAGTTGCCACGGCGATGTTTCAGGACCCCGGCCAAGCGCCGGGGTTTTTGTTTGCCGCGCTCAATGCTGCAACCGCACGCCCAGCAGCATCACCGTCGATGCCGTGCTGTTGCCTGGGATGTTGGAATTCAGCCAGTCGCGGCGCAGCGTGCCCTTGACCCAGAGCGAGCGGCTCATCTTGTAGATCAGGTCGCCTGACAGCGAATAGAAGCGATCGTCGCGGTCGTTGCCCTGGTATTGCTGGGAGCCCCAGGTGAATTTGCCGATGGCCGTGAGCCAGCGGCGGAAATCGTGGTCGACTTCGGCGGTGTAGGTGTGCGTCAGCACGCCGGAGACGCCGGGCACCGTGGTCTCGTCGATCGAGGTGGTGGCGAAGAATTTGGCCGTCGTCAGCGGCGTTGCTGCCCAGACCAGCGAGGCCGAGGTCAGCAGCCCCTGCAGCGGCAGCAGCCGCGGATCTTCGTAGGTGCGTGCGGCCCAGCCGACCGCGAGTTCGCCGGTCAGCAGCCGCGAGAGCTCGAAGCTGGTGCCGGCCCTGACATTGCCGCCGCTGGAATTGCGCTGATAGCCGCTGCGATCGACAAGCAGGTCGTGCGAGCGGACATTGCCCTCGATTTCGCCGAACGGCTTCAGGCCCGGCATCAGGTCGTAGCTGATGCGGCCGAGGCCGCCATATTGATTGTAGTTGCGGTCGTCGTTGCTGGTCGAGGTGCCGTCGGTCAGTTGCGAGTACTGATAGACCGTGCGGTCGACGGCGGCGCCCGCGGAAAGCTGCAGGCGATTGAAACTCTGATCGACGCCGAGCGTGCTGCCGAACGTCGCATAGACCGGATATCGGGAAAGGCCCGCCTGCACGTTCGGGCTGCCGGGATTGTCGGTGGCGACGCGCAAACGCGCCTGGCCGAGCAGGCGCGTGTCGCGGGAGACATCGAGGCGGCCGTCGACATGGCCGATAAAGTCCGGGCGATCGAGGGTGGTCGGCGCGGATGAGCCCACCCCGGGCACCGGCGGAAAGGTGTTGGTGTAGCCGGTGAAGGAACCCCTGAGATCGGCGACCAGCGCGTGGCGCTCCCAGTCGGAGAACGCGACGAATTCCGGCGCGACCACATAGACCGGCGAGCCTCGCGGCACGGATGTGCGCCCGGGATTGGTGTCGTAACCGCCCCTCAGTTCGACGGCGGACTTGACGAGGAAACTGCCGACATAGTCGCCGACCGGGCCGAAGGGATCGTCGTCGATCTTCAGCCGCTTGCGCGGCGGCTGTCCGACCACCGTGCCGGCCATCGCCGGCGGCAGCGGCGCCTTGTTGGCGGTCCGCGACGGCGGAGCCGACAGCAGCACGCCCGCGTTGGGACCGGCCGGGCCGGTCACCGCCGCGGCGCGATTGCCCGGGCCGGTCGTCTTCGGCCTGGGCTGGCCCGGATAGAGCTTTGGCGTGGTGCGCTTGCGGTTGAGTGAGTCGTAGCCGGTCGTCGAGGCGCCGCTTGCGGCCGGCAGGCCGTATGTCGGGATCTGGCCGATCCGCGACGGCGCCGGCCTGTCCCTGTCGCTATCCTGCGGCTTCGGGCTCATGAGCGGATCGCTGGCCTCTGCCGCCGTGCGGCGAAGCGGTGAATCCGCTGACGTCACCCGGCTGGCGCGTGTCGGGCTGAACAGGTCGGACGTTACGGTCTGCGCCCGGGCTCCGGTACCGGTCAGGGCGATCAGCGCAAGGCACGGCAAGGCTGCGCGAAAGAGGCGCGCGCGCCTGCTCCGGCCCGTTGCTGGCCCCGCCATCACGACAATATTATCCCAACAAAACCAGATACTTATTCACGCATCCGGAGCACGCCCGGAAAACGTCGTTAATGGAGTTAAAACAATTATGGTTAATGAGGCGTTGAGACCGGTTCGCCCGCGTCGCTTCGCCGGACGGGCCATGCTAAGGAAGGGTCCGGGGGCAATGCCCCTCCTCCCTGGAAGCAGATATGGCCAATCCGAAACCGCTGATGACCAAATCATCCGGCACCGACCCCGCTGATTCCGCCGTCCAGTCGGCCCTGCGCACGCTGGATGCCGAGGGCAGCGGCATCGCCGCGATCACGGCAGCGCTGCAATCCGATCTCCGCGCGCCCTTCGCGGCTGCCGCGGGGCTGATCCAGAACGCCAAGGGACGGCTGATCGTCACCGGGCTCGGCAAGTCGGGCCATATCGGCCGCAAGATCGCGGCGACCTTTGCCTCCACCGGCACGCCCGCGTTCTTCGTCCACGCCGCCGAGGCCAGCCACGGCGACCTCGGCATGATCACGCCTGACGACGTCATCCTGGCGTTGTCATGGTCTGGCGAGCAGCCGGAGATGAAGAACCTCATCACCTACGCCAAGCGCTTCCGCATTCCCGTCATCGCGATCACCGCCGAACGGGAATCCTCGCTGGCCAAGGCCGCCGGCGTCGCACTGACGCTGCCGAAGGCGCGCGAGGCCTGCCCGCACAACCTTGCGCCCACCACCTCGTCGCTGATGATGCTGGCGCTCGGCGACGCGCTCGCAATCGCGCTGCTGGAAGGCCGCGGCTTCACCTCGGTCGATTTCAGCGTGCTGCATCCCGGCGGCAAGCTCGGCGCGCTTCTGAAATATACCCGCGACCTCATGCACACCGGCGACGCAGTCCCGCTGAAGCCGCTCGGCACCAAAATGTCCGACGCGCTGGTCGAGATGACGTCGAAGGGCTTTGGCTGCGTCGGCATCGTCGATGGAAAGGGCCATCTCGCCGGCATCGTCACCGACGGCGACCTGCGCCGTCACATGGGGCCGGACCTGATGTCGGCTGTTGTCGACGACGTCATGACCAGGAACCCGAAGACGATCGACCGCGACGTTCTCGCCGGCGAGGCGCTCGAAATCCTCAATTCCTCGAAGATCACGACGCTGATCGTGACCGATGCCAACAAGCCGGTCGGCATCGTGCATTTGCACGATTTCCTGCGGGCGGGCGTGGCTTAGTATGGCTGGTCGTTCCGGGGCATCGCGGAGCGATGAACCCGGAACCTCGAGATTCCGGGTTCGATGCTCCGCATCGCCCCGGAATGGCGGTCAAACAGGAAACCGCGCCGCCCTCTCCTCCAGCGGCAACGCCAGCCCGTTCGCGAGATACGACACGGTGCGATAGAAACCGCACAGCAGGATGATCTCGAAAATCTTTGCCTCGTCATAATGCGCCGACAGCGCCGCGAACTCGGCGTCGCTGAGCGTCGCCCGCTCGTGCAGCGCATCGACGGCCGCGATCATGGCCTGCTCCGCCGCTGACCAGCATGCGTCGGTGGCCGCACCCAGCACGGTGGCGCGGACCTCCTCCTCCGTCAGATGCGCGGCTGCCGCAAACGTCGTGACATGCACGCCCCATTCGTACTCGCAGCCGGTTTTGGCGCAGGTGCGGTCGATGACGATCTCGCGCTCGCGCAGGCTAAGTGGCCCGCGGTCCAGCAGGCTGCCGGCGCGGAATTTCTCCCAGGCGCGGGCGTTGCCCGCCATGACCCGAAACAACACCAGTGGCGACGCCCCGCGCATGATCCGGTCGAACTGCTCTCGAATCTCCGGTGCATAAGGCGGCTGCAGCGGCGCGATACGTGGCATGGGCTGGGACACGGTCAACTCCTGCGCTACAATAAACGTAGCAACACGCTACACATTCCGTAGCAGGACGCAAGTGGGTTTTTTTCGATGCCGAAACAGGCTGACACCGCGAAGAAGGCCGTTCGTGGCTCGCGAACCGGCCGCCCGATCATGGCGCTGCTGGATCTGCTGGGCCGCCGCTGGACGTTGCGGATCATGTGGGAGTTGCGTGAGGGATCGCTGACGTCGCGCGCGCTGCGCACGGCCTGCGACGAGGCTTCACCGACGGTGATGCAGGCCAGATTGTCGGAGCTGCGCGAGGCCGGCCTGATCGAACTTGCGCACGGCGATGGCTATGGCCTCACCGAACTGGGCAAGGAGTTGAACCAGACCTTGCTGCCACTCAGCCGCTTTGCAGAACGGTGGCGCAATCAGGTTCCCAGTTAGGCCACCGCCACCGTCAGGCTGGCGCCGTCAGCCTGCACGACCTTGACCCGACTGCCGGCCGGCGCATCGGGGCCGGCGACGCGCCAGATCGTGTCGTCGATCCGCACCGTGCCGGAGCCATTGACGATCGGCTTCTCCAGCGTGAATTCGCGACCCACCATCGCTTCGGTGCGCCGGTTCAAGAACGGATTGCTGACGCTCTTGCTGGAAGCGGCACGCGCAAAGTAACGCCACGCCGGCACGGCCGCGACGGCGAACACCGCAAACATCAGTAGCTGCGTCTGCCAGGACGGATTGATCGCAAACGACATCAGCCCGACCAGCAGCGCCGCGAGCCCGAGCCAGAACATGAAAACGCCCGGCGCGAGCAGCTCCAGCGCCATCAGGATGAAGCCGAAGATGAGCCAGTTCCAGTTGCCCAACGTCGTAAACATTTCGGTCATGACACGAACCTCAGGTCGAACAGTATGACGTCCCTACCGCTGCGGCGCCACCGGCGGCGGCGTGGTGCTGGGCACCGATCCCGGCCGTCGCGCAGCCGCCGATGTCGCGGCTTCGCCAAACGTGGCCTTGGCGATTTCGCCGATGCCGGCCAGCGACGACAATACGCTGGTCGCCTCGATCGGCAGCATCAGGATCTTCTGGTTCGGCGATTCCGCAAGCTGCCCGAACGCCTTGATGTACTTGTCGGCGATAAAATAGTTCAGCGCGGCGACGTCGCCCTTGGCGATGGATTCGGAGACCATCTGCGTCGCCTTGGCTTCCGCCTCGGCCAAGCGTTCGCGCGCTTCGGCGTCGCGGAACGCAGCTTCGCGACGACCTTCGGCCTGCAGGATCTGGCCCTGCTTCGCGCCTTCCGCGCGCAAAATTTCCGACTGCCGCTGGCCCTCCGCCTGCAGGATGTCGGCGCGCTTGACGCGCTCGGCCTTCATCTGCCGGCCCATCGCTTCGACGAGGTCGGCCGGCGGCACGATGTCCTTGATCTCGATGCGGTTGACCTTCAGTCCCCACGGCGACACCGCGGCATCGACGACACGCAAGAGCCGCTCGTTGATCTCGTCGCGATGCGACAGCACCTGGTCGAGGTCCATCGAACCCATCACCGAACGGATGTTGGTCATGGTCAGGACGATGATCGCCTGCTCCAGATTGGCGACCTCGTAGCTCGCCTTGGCGGCATCGAACACCTGGAAGAACGCGACGCCGTCCACCGTCACGGTGGCGTTGTCCTTGGTGATCACCTCCTGCTCGGGAATGTTGATCACCTGCTCCATCATGTTCATCTTGCGGCCGACGCGGTCGAAATAGGGCACGATGATGTTCAAGCCCGGCGACAGCGTGCGGGTGTATTTGCCGAACCGCTCGATGGTCCAGTCATAGCCCTGCGGCACGGTCTTGACGCCGGCGAACAGCGTGACGATGACGAGCAGGACAAAGACAATCGCGAAGATATCGAAACCGGACATCAAATCCCTCCAAAGCCGGCAAGATGCGTCGCCGGGCGCGGTCTCTCTTGGTCGGCACAGCCGCAGCGCCGGTTCAGCCGGCCGTTCTCGGACTATTGCTATATAGTTAGGGAACGGTCAGGCGGCCACCAGATCTTCACGAACGGCGGCAAACACCTATTTTTCAAGGGGATTGAGGTCCAGCCGCCTAGATCCAGCCTTGCAGCTCGCGGAGCACAAGCTGGCGAATCACGTCCATGCCGGGTTCGCTGTCGTTGAGACAGGGAATCGCCGCGAACTGCTCGCCGCCATTGTGCTTGAAGATCTCGGCGTTTTCCTGCGCGATCTCCTCCAGCGTTTCCAGGCAATCGGCCGAGAAGCCGGGCGTCACGACGGCAATGCGCTTCACGCCATCCTTCGCCAGTTTTTCGATGGTCTTGTCGGTGTAGGGCTGCAGCCACTCGTCGAAGCCGAAGCGCGATTGAAACGTGAGCATCAGCTTTGATGCATCCAGGCCCATGCGCCTGCGCAGGCTCTCGGTCGTTGCAATGCACTGCGCCTGGTAGGGATCACCCTGGTCGACATACTTTTGCGGCATGCCGTGGAACGACGCCACGATCAGTTCGGGCTGGAACGGCAGCGTCGCCAGATGCGCGTTGATTGAAACCGCGAGCGCTTCGATATAGTCCGGGTCGTCGTAATAGGGTGGCGTCACCCGCAGCGTCGGCTGCGCGCGCATGTCGGCCAGTACGCGAAAAACTTCATCGCAAACGGTAGCCGAGGTCGCGGCGGAATATTGCGGATAGAGCGGCACCACCAGCAGGCGGTCGCAGCCCTGCGCAGTCAGTGCATCGATGCGCGAACGGATCGACGGGTTGCCGTAGCGCATCGCCCAGTCGACCACGACATGGTCGTGATCGGAAATCGCCTCTGCAAGCTTCTCGGCCTGTGCGCGCGTAATCGTCTTGAGCGGGGACTCGTTCTTCTCGGTATTCCAGATCTTCTGGTAGTCGCGCGCCTTCCTGCCGGGGCGCACGCGCAGGATGATGCCGTTCAGGATCAGCTTCCAGCGCAGCCCCTGGTCCTCGATCACGCGCGGGTCGGAAAGGAATTCCTTCAGATAGACCCGCACCCCGCTGGCGTCAGCGGTGTCGGGGGTACCGAGATTGACCAGGAGCACGCCGACGCGTTCGCGCCCGGCAGCAGGCGCAGGGTCGGCTCTTCCTATGGGAGTGGCCATCGTCATGATTTCAGTGGCTTCGCGTGTTGGCCCATCCTTGTCAAGATAATGGCCGGTTCGATACGTTCACATATTGCCGCGGGCGGGAGAAACCATGACGATCGCCGAATGGTGCGTTTTCGGAACGCTGATGCTCTATTTGCTGACGATCGCCTCGGTCAAATGGGCCGGGCATCGCCGTTTCGACAATGCCAGGCCGCGCGATCCCGCGTTCTACGAAGACCCGATCAGCGCCCGCGCGCTGGGCGCCCACCAGAACGGAATCGAGGCCTTTCCGTTCTTTGCCGTAGCGGTGCTGCTGGCGGAATTCCGGCAGGCCCCGCAGCACTATATCGACGAACTCGCGGTCCTGTTCCTGATCGTGCGGATCGCCTATGTGTTCACCTATCTCGGCAACCGCCCGACGCTGCGCTCGATCCTCTGGAGCCTTGGCTTCGCGATCAATATTGCAATTTTCTTCCTGCCGGCGATCCGGAATTACCTGCCGGCCTGAGGCGCGGACGAAGCGACCGCCAGGAAAAGCCCGGGCTTGCCATTGTCTGGGACCGCATCGCATGTTGAAACTCGTTCGCGATTGCATCACGGGCAGCCGTTGACGCCGGAATAGGACCTTGAATTACCGGTGCGGCCTCGATATCTACCCGGTATCCGTGCTACGATAAGGCCACCATGCCGAAGCAACTGATCATGCGAATTCTGGGAGCCGCGATCGTCCTGATCGCGCTTTCGTTCGCGCCTTCAGTGGCCCAGGCCCATCTCGGCCATCAGCACCAGGCATCCCTGCATAACGGCCAGGGAAACGCGGCATTTCAAGCCGCAACTCAGGAATCTGAACGGGCGGCTGCGCCTGCATCGTTGCGACAGTCGCAGTGGAATCAGACCGGAACGCTCCCGGCTTCCGACCGCAACTGCACCGGCGGCTGCTGCCTGTCCGCATGTGCCGCCTGTTGCGCGGCGGGGTTGCCCAGCCCCGTGGCGTTCATTTCGTTCCCCCGCTCGATGACGCGCGTTGCTTTTGCGCCGTCGCAGATGCGGCCGAACCGCGAGCCTGAGTCGCTCAGGCGGCCTCCAAAGCACCTCATCTGAATCCGACCGAATAATGCGTTTGCGAGGCGCGCCCTGCGTGCCCGCAAGCTACGGCAATTCAGATCGAAGGACGGCCAATATGCTTTCCCATTTCGGGCGTGCCCTGCGCGCTCTCGCGGTGACCTCAGCTCTTTTCGCCGCGATCGCCCCCGCCTCCGCCCACGAGGGGCATGACCACGAGGAACAGCCGCCGGTCGCGGCGGGTGCGCTGCCACGCGGCGAGGCCGATTCGAACGCGTTCGAGCTCGTGGCGATCGCCCGCGGTGAGAGCCTCGAGATCTATCTCGACCGCTTCGCCACCAACGAGCCGGTCACCGGCGCAATAATCGAGGTCGAATCTCCCGCAGGTCCCGTCAAGGCAGCAGAGGGCGCCGACGGCACTTACCGCTTGGCAGCGCCGTGGCTCGCCAAAGATGGACGTGCGGATCTGATTTTTACGGTCACGGCCGGGGATGCCACCGACATTCTGCCGCTGACGATCCAGACGACGCCGGCCACCGTGCAAGGCGCAATGCCGCGCAATGCGGCGCCTGGCGGCCATATCAGCATGACATCGGTTCTTCTCGTGCTCGGCGGCGCACTGGCGGGCGCGCTGCTCTCGGCCATCGTACTGCGCGGCAGGCGCCGGGCGGCAGCCCTTGTTGCGATCTTCTCCGTACTGGTGGGCGCACGCGAACTGCGGGCACATGAGAACCACGGCCATGAGGAAGAAAAGGCGCAGCTCGCGATCAGCACCGTCTCGGGCGAGCGCGCTCAGCGGCTTCCGGATGGCGCGGTGTTTGTGCCGAAGACGGTGCAGCGGATCTTTGCGCTGCGGACGCTGCTCGCCGAAAACGCCGTTCACAAGAAGGTCACCGAACTTCCGGGACGGATCATTCCCGATCCCAACGCCAGCGGCTACGTGCAATCCGCCGTCGGCGGCCGTCTTTCCGCTCCGCCCGGCGGCTTTCCCCGCTTGGGCACACGGGTGAAGCAGGGCGATATCCTGGGCTATGTCACGCCGCCCATTGCGGCGATCGACGTTTCCGACATGCGGCAGCGGCAGGGCGAACTCGACCAGCAGATCTCGATCGTCGAGCGGCGGTTCGCACGTTACGAGCAATTGGCGCCATCAGGCGCGATATCGCGAACCCAGCTCGAGGACACGCGGCTCGAGCTGGAGGGGCTGCGCGATCGGCGCGCGTCGATCGACAAATCGCGCCGCGAGCCCGAGGCGCTGATCGCGCCCGTCGCGGGCGTGATCGCCGAAGGCAGCGCCGTGGCCGGCCAGATCGTTCAACCGAGCTCGGTCGTTTTCAACATCATCGATCCGTCGCGGCTGTGGGTCGAGGCGCTGAGCTTCGAAAGCCTCGAACCGTCCCGCGGCGCCCGGGCGTCGACCTACACGGGCAAGAATTACGACCTGCTCTATCAGGGCACCGGCTTCGCCGACCGCAGCCAATCCGTGCCGGTGCATTTTGCCGTAACGGGCGACACGGCGGGGCTGCGCGCCGGCCAGTTCCTGACCGTGCTGGTGGCAACCGACGACGCAAAGCAAGGCCTCGCCGTGCCGCGCAGCAGCGTCGTTCGCGGCTCCAACGGCCAAGACTTCGTCTACGAGCACATTTCGCCCGAGCGGTTCATGCCGAGGAGCGTGCGCACCGAACCGCTCGACGGCGACCGCGTGCTGATCGTGTCCGGCTTCACGCCCGGCAAGCGGATCGTGTCGCAAGGCGCGGACCTGCTCGATCACGTCCGCTGAGGAGGCGACCCCATGTTCACATTCCTGGTCAGCGCCTCGCTCCGCAATCGCCTGCTCGTTCTGGCGATGGCGAGCGTTCTCGTTCTATTGGGCGCCTATACCGTGCGGCAGTTGCCCGTCGACGTGTTTCCGGACCTCAATCGCCCGACCGTCACCATCATGACGGAATCGGAAGGCTACGCCCCGCCGGAAGTCGAGCAGCTCGTCAGCTTCCCGATCGAAACCCAGATGAACGGCGTGCCGGGTGTCAGCCGGGTGCGCTCGGTCTCGGGCATCGGGCTTTCGATCGTCTACGTCGAGTTCGATTGGGGCACCGATATCTTCCGCAACCGCCAGCTGGTCGCGGAGCGTCTGGCGCAGGTGCAGAGCCAGCTGCCGCTCAACGTCACGCCACAAATCGGCCCGATCAGTTCGATCATGGGTCAGATCCTCCTGATCGCGGTGACGTCGAAGACGGCCTCGCCGATGGAGGTGCGAGAGATAGCCGACTTCACGATCAGGCCGCGGCTGCTCGCCGTGCCCGGCGTCGCCCAGGTGATCCCGATCGGCGGCGAGGTCCGTCAATACCGGATTGCGCCACTGCCTTCGGCGTTGCGCGCGCTCGGCGTGAGCTACGAGCAGATGGAGCTGGCGCTCCGGCAGTTCGGCACCAACACCGGCGGCGGCTTCACCGACCAGAACGCCCGCGAATTCCTGATCCGCAATATCGGGCGCACGACGAGCCTGGAAGATCTGCGCAACATCGTCGTCACCACCATCGAGGGACGCCCAATCCTGCTGCGGCAGGTGGCGAACGTCGACTTCGCGCCCAAGGTCAAGCGCGGCGACGCCGGCTACATGAGCAAGCCCGCCGTGATCGTCTCGGTCGAGAAGCAGCCCAATGTCGACACCGTAAAGCTGACACAACAGATCACGCAGGTGCTGGCGGACCTGGAGCCGAGCCTGCCGTCCGGCGTCAAGGCCAACGAGATCATCTTCCGCCAGGCGAGCTTCATCGAGAACTCGATCCAGAACGTCGAGCGGGTGCTGCTCGAAGCGGCCCTGGTCGTGGCCGTCATCCTGTTCGCGTTCCTGCTGAACTGGCGCACCACCGCCATTTCGCTCACCGCCATCCCGGTCTCGATCCTGACCACGGCCATCATCTTCAAGCTGCTTGGCCTGTCGATCAACACCATGACGCTGGGCGGCCTTGCGATCGCCATCGGCGAGCTGGTCGATGACGCCGTCGTCGACGTCGAGAACATTTTTCGTCGGCTTCGCGAGAACAGGGAGCAAGGCAATCCACGCTCGGTGTTCGACGTGGTGGTTTCCGCTTCCAACGAAGTGCGGTCCGGCATCGTCTACGCCACGATGATCATCGTGCTGGTGTTCGTGCCGCTGTTTGCGCTTTCGGGCATCGAGGGACGGCTGTTCGCGCCGCTCGGCCACGCCTACATCATCTCGATCCTCGCCAGCCTGTTCGTGTCGATCACCCTCACCCCTGTCATGGCCTACTACCTGCTGCCGGGGATGAAGCGCCTCGCAGAGCGGGAGAGCTGGCTGGTTCGCAAACTCAAGTCCGTGAACCACGCCGCGCTCCGGTTTGCGCTCGTTCACAGGGGATTGCTGCTCGGCGTCACGGCGCTGGCGGTGCTTGGCGCCGGCGTTGGCGCGCTCGGCCTCAATCGCGCGTTCCTTCCGGCGTTCAATGAAGGCACCTTCACGATCAATATCGCGTTCAACCCGGGCGTCTCGCTTTCCGAATCCACGCGCGTGGGCTCGATCGCCGAGCGCCTTCTGCTCGATGTGCCCGAAGTGATCAGCGTCGGAAGGCGCACGGGACGTGCGGAACTGGATGAACACGCGGAAGGCATCCACTCGTCCGACCTCGAAGTCGATCTCAAGCGCTCGCAGCGGCCGAAGCCCGAGATCGTCGCGGACATCCGTTCGCGGCTCTCGGTGCTGCCGCTCTCGGTCAATGTCGGACAGCCGATATCGCACCGGCTCGATCACCTGCTCTCGGGCGTCCGCGCCGAACTGGCCCTGAAACTGTTCGGCGACGATCTCGACACGCTACGCAACAGCGCGGAAGATATCCGCTCGCGTCTCTCGAAGATCAAAGGCATCCAGGACCTGCAGGTCGAGAAGCAGGTCCGGATTCCGCAGCTCGAGATCCGCGTCGATTATACCCGCGCCGCGCTCTATGGCGTGCAGCCGGGCGCCGTGACCGATCAGCTGTCGCGACTGTCAAGCGGACGCGTCATCTCGCGCGTGGTCGACGGCTACAAGCGGTACGACGTCGTGATGCGGCTGCCCGACCAGTTGCGCACCACCGAAAAACTCGGCGACCTCCTGATCAAGACGCCGTCGGGATGGATCCCCGCGCGTCAGATCGCCGATGTGAAGGAAACCGACGGGCCAAACCAGATCCTGCGGGAGAACGGCCGCCGGCGCATCGTCATCCTCGCCAACTCGGACGGCAAGACCGACATGGCAGAGATCGTGCGCCGCATCCGTGCTGAGCTGGACGCGGCGAGCCTGCCGCAGGGCGTCACCGCAAGCCTTGAGGGCACATTCCAGGCCCAGGAGGAGGCCAGCCGCAGGATCGGAATCCTTTCGGCGGTTTCGCTCGCGCTGATCTTTGCGATCCTCTACAGCCGCTACCGATCCTCCGTGCTGGCCCTGATCATCATGGGCGGTGTGCCGCTGGCGCTGATCGGTTCGGTCGCGGCGCTGGCGCTGACCAGCCAGCCGCTTTCCGTCGCCAGCATGGTCGGGTTCATCACGCTGGCGGGGATCGCGACCCGCAACGGCATCCTCAAGATCAGCCACTACATCAATCTCGCCCTGCGCGAGGGCATGGCGTTCGGGCCGGAGCTCGTGATCCGCGGCAGCCTCGAACGCATGACGCCCGTCCTGATGACCGCGCTGTCCGCAGGGCTGGCACTGCTGCCGCTACTGATCGCGGCCGATGAGCCCGGCAAGGAGATATTGCACCCGGTCGCCGTGACCATCTTCGGCGGACTTGTCAGCGCGACCTTGCTCGATGCCCTGGTCACGCCTGTGCTGTTCCTGATGTTCGGCCGCAAGCCGCTGATGCGGCTGCTGCAACGGCAATCCGAGGAACGTCTCGGGGATGCTGCCGCCTCGCACACTTACTGATCTTTGAAAGGAGACTTGCATGAAGCTCGGATATCTCGCCCTCAGCCTTAGCCTGCTGGCCGCCCTGCCCGCTTACGCGCACGACGCCAAGAGCCTGCATGGCGGACGTATCGCCGATGCCGGCCCTTACCATGTGGAACTCGTCGCCAAGGACAAGGCGATCGAAGTCTTCATCAGCAGCGAGGACGGCAAGCCGGTCGATCCAAAGGGCTTCAAGGCCGTCGCCATCTTCACGCTGGGTGGAAAGGCCGAGCGCATCACGCTCGCGCCTTCGGAAAAGGATAAGTTGAGCGGAACGGCGGCCGCGGCCCTGCCGGCCAGTCCCAAGGGCGCGGTTCAACTAATGGCGCCGGACGGGAAGACGGTGACGGCGCGGTTTGACTGAGCCGCCACGAATCGAATGCGTAGGGCGGATTAGCCGAAGGCGTAATCCGCCACTGCGCCTCAAAACAAGATGGCGGATTACGCTGCGCTAATCCGCCCTACGCTGCACCGAGATCTCATGCGAGATGCTTCTCCCGCGCCGTGATCTTCGCCCGAATCTCCTTCGAGACCGGGACCGGACGATGGGTCTGCTGGTTGGTGTTGACCCAGACGATCTCGCCGGTCACCAGCACTTCGGTCCCGCCCTTGAGGAAGATCGCGAGTTCGAAAGTGATGCTTGAATTGCCGATCCGCGCCACGCGCGCGCCGACGTCCAACTCCCAGTCGAACCGGACCGGTGCCTTGTACTCGATCAGCGACTTGACGACGTGGTAATCCTCACCCGTCTGCTTGGCGTCGGCGTACTGGTCATATCCCAGCGCGCGGAAATATTCGGTGATGGTCGTATCGAAGTAGGTCAGGTAATGCGCGTTGAAGACGACGCCCTGGCCGTCGATCTCCGAATAGCGCACCCGAAACGGGTGAAAGAACCAGAACTGCTCGCGTGACATGAAATTCCCGGTTGTGCGTGTTTGGTTGATTTCTGCATAGCCGAACGAAGTCCATCCATAAAGCATGCGCAATCGAAAAGTTGCCGCACTGCGGGAAGCGCACAGGCTGCGACGCGCGATCCGCTGATTTCGCTTACGGCGGCGGCGCTCGCATGTATGATCCGGCTTGTCGGCACAAGATCAGCGAAGCCTTCGTCCGGATTTTTCGATCCGAAGGCTCAAGCGACCCCCGCCCGGCCAATCAAGCACAATCAGACCATCCATGGAGGAAGTGATGCCGACGCCCACGTCCGTGAACCGCCGCCGCTTGCTGTCCCTTCTCGGCGGATCGATCGCCGCACCATTCTTTGCGCCGCATATAACCAGCGCACAGGAAGCGTGGCCGGCACGGCCGGTGCGCTACGTCAACGGCTTTCCGGCGGGAGGGGCAACCGATTCACTCTCGCGCATCCTCTGCCAGAAGATGAGTGAACTATCCGGGCAATCGTTCGTGGTCGAGAACCGCGCCGGAGCGGGCGGCGCGCTGGGAGCGGATACGGTCGCGAAGTCAGCACCGGACGGATACACCGTCGGACTTGGCGGCATCGCCAGCAACGTGCTTGCGATCGGCAGCTATGCCAAGCTTCCTTATGATCCGGTCCGCGATTTCACGTTTATCTCCGGCATGTGGCAGTTGCCGAACATCCTGGTTGCCAAGAAGGATCTGTTCTCCTCGGATCTGAAGGAGTTGCTGGCCGCGTTCAAGAAGGAGCCGCGCAAATACACCTATGCCTCAGCCGGCTTCGGCACGACGTTGCATCTGTCCGGCGAGATGATGAACAGCATGGCGGGCGTGGAGGTCGTCCATATCCCCTACAAGGGCGCCGCACCGGCGCTGACCGACCTGCTGGGCGGCCGCGTCGACTTGCTGTTCGACAACCTGCCGGGTTCGCTGCCGAGTGTGCGATCCGGCCTGATCAAGCCGGTAGCCGTCACTTCGAAAACGCGCATCCCCGAACTTCCCGATGTGCCGACCATGGCCGAAGTTCTGCCGGGATATGCGATGACCTCATGGACCACCCTGATCGGGCCGGCGAACATGCCGGCGGATCTGGTGGCGCAGATCAACGCCCTCACCGCCAAGGCGCTCGCCGATCCCGGCGTCAAGACGCGATATGGCGACCTCGGCGCATCGACCTGGCCGACATCGATGGCCGAGGCCTCGGCCTTCCGCGACAGCGAGCAGGCACGGCTGCTGCCGATCATGAAAGCAGCCGGGATCAAGCCGGAGTGAGATTGGGACATTGAAGCATGGCGGATCACCCGATCCGCCATGCGTTCACAGACACGTCGCGCGTTCGGCGGCGAGATAGCCGAACAGCAGGCCGAGGCCGAACAACAGCACGAGACCGGCGGCGCCGAACTCGATGCCGCGCATGACAAGCGTGCCGCCGCCTTCGCTCGCCGAGCTGAGCCGCCGGGCGAGACCCTTGGCGGACACGGCGACGACCGCAATCGTCGCGACCGTGATCGCGGTGCCGAGCCCCATCACGAAGGTCGCCGCAATGCCGGCCCAGAACAGGCCCTGCGCCAGCGCAAACACGAGCACCAGGATCGCGCCCGAGCACGGTCGCAAGCCAACGGCGAAGATCGCGCCGAGGCCGCGTTGCCAGCCGCCGGGGCCGGCGAGTTGATCCGGCGTCGGCCCATGCGAATGGCCGCAATGCTCGTCGTGAACATGGCCGTGGCCGTGCGCATGTTCATGGTGTGCATGGTCAGGGACATGATGATCGTGGTCGTGATGATGATCGTGGTGATGATGATCGTGGTGCGCGTGGCCGTGATCATGCGCGACGGCCATCGCGGGCACCGGCTTCGACTGCAGCGCGCGCATGAACCCGCCGCCCTTGGTCCAGACCAGCCGGGCGCCGAAGGCCGCGATCAGGGCGTAGCTGACGATCTCGATCGCCTTCTCCGCCGAGCACATCGTCTTTGCGGTGGAAGAAAGCAGCCAGGCCATCACCGCAACCAGCGCCACCGCCACCAGCGCCTGCAGCATCGCCGAGGCAAACGACAGCACGATGCCGCGCCGCGCAGTTTCCTCGTTCGCGACCAGATAGGACGAGATCACCGCCTTGCCGTGGCCGGGACCGGCGGCGTGAAAGATGCCGTAGGCGAAGGAAATCGTGAGCAGCGTCCACACCGCGCTGCCGTCCGATTTTGCCGCGCGAATCGTCGACGACATCTCCCGGTAGAATTCGGATTGCTTGGCGAGAATCCACCCGAAGATGCCGCCGGCTTGCGGCTGGGCCGCAGGCCGCGGACCGCCGAACGGATTTTGCGCCATCACGACGTGCACGGCGGCGTCGAGGACGATGACAGCCGACAGTACAGCAACGGTAAAGGCGACGCCTCGCGCAAGGCCGGCGGGCATCCGCCTCACGGGCAATTCACCATGATCTTGTTGGCGAACATCGCGCCGTAGTTGGAATTGTCGCCGTTCATGAAGTTCTGCTCGCTCAGGCGCTGGGTATTGGCGGTTTCGTCATTCGGCCGCTGGAACTGCATCTGGCAGGCGGCGGGCGCGCCCACCAGCTTGATCGGATCCTTGTCCTCGAACTTGAAGTCGATGAAGTAGGAGGGATCGAATACTTCCAGTGCAAGCTGCTTCGACGTCACCGGCGCCTTCAGCGGCAGGATGAAATGCAGCGTCAGCGCGCCGTCCTTGTGTTCGAGGTAGTAGTCCACCGGCTCCACGAATTTCGATTTCTTGCCGTCGGCCTTGGCGAAGGTGAAGAAGTTGAACTCCTTCAGCGACTCGACGTTGGTCTGGGCCAGCGGTTTCAGATCCTCGCGGGTATAGACGCCCTTGGTCTTGGTCTCGATGCCCTGCAGCGCATAGGTCGAGAACATGTCGTCGAAGGTCCAGGCGTGGCGGACGCCCGTCATCGAGCCGTCGGGCGCGTAGATCACCTCGCTCTTCGCGGTGATCCAGACATGCGGATGGGCTTGCGCCGGAGCTGAACCGAGCGCGATGCCGCCGGCGAGCAGAAAGAGACCGAATAATCGCTGCATGATCACCGCCACCTCAGGCTGCCTCAGGGGTTTCGAGCAGGCCGCGCCGGCGCAGCAGCGCGTCGGCCTCCGGCTCGCGGCCGCGGAAGGCGACATAGGCCTCCTCGGGCTCGCGTGAACCGCCCGACGAATAGATGTCGTCGTGCAGCCGCTTCGCGGTGGCGGGATCGAAGATGTCGCCGGCCTCCTCGAAGGCGCCGAACGCGTCGGCATCCATCACCTCCGACCACATGTAGCTGTAATAGCCGGACGCATAATGGTCGCCGGAGAAGATGTGGCCGAACTGCGTGGGCCGGTGCCGCAGCGCGATTTCCGCGGGCATGCCGATCTTCTCGAGCTCGGCCTTCTCGAACGCACCGACGTCACGGCTGGCCGAGGCCGGCTGGGTGTGGAATTCGAGGTCGATCAGCGCCGAGGAAACGAACTCCACGGTGGCAAAGCCCTGGTTGAATTTGCGGGCGGCAAGGAAGCGCTGCAGCAGGTCGTCCGGCAGCGGCTCGCCGGTCTCGTAATGCCTGGCGAACTGCCGCAGCACCTGCGGCTGCTCCTGCCAGTGCTCGTAGAGCTGGGAGGGCAGTTCGACGAAGTCGGTGAACACGGATGTTCCCGACAGCGAGGGATAGGTCACGTTGGAAAGCATGCCGTGCAGGCCATGGCCGAACTCGTGGAACAGCGTGCGCGCATCGTCGGGCGACAGCAACGAGGGCTGGCCGTCGGCGCCCTTGGCGAAGTTGCAGACATTGATGATCAGCGGCGCAATCTCGCCGTCGAGCTTCTGCTGGTCGCGCAGCGAGGTCATCCAGGCGCCGGAGCGCTTGGAGGGCCTGGCGAAGTAATCGCCATAGAACAGCGCCTTGTGCTTGCCGTCAGGCCCCTTGACTTCCCAGACCCGGACGTCCGGATGCCAGACCGGGACATCCTTGAGTTCGGTGAAGGTGACACCGAACAGGCGCGTGGCGCAGTCGAAGGCGGCCTCGATCATGTGGTCGAGCACCAGGTACGGCTTGATCGCGGCCTCGTCGAAATTGGCGCGGCGCTGCCGCAGGATCTCGGCGTAGTAGCGCCAGTCCCAGGGGGCGAGGGTGAAGTTGCCGCCCTCCTCCGCGATCAGCTCCTGCAGGGCGTCGCGATCGGCCAACGCGCGGGCGCGGGCGGGCTTCCAGACCCGCTCCAGCAGGCCGCGCACGGCCTCCGGCGTCTTGGCCATGGAATCCTCCAGCCGGTAGGCGGCGTAGGTCGGGAAGCCCATGATCTTCGCGGCTTCCTCCCGCAGGGCCAGAATTTCCACGATGGTGGCATTGTTGTCGTTGGCGTTGCCGTTGTCGCCGCGCGCGGTGAAGGCCCGATACACTTTCTCGCGCAGGTCACGGCGCGACGAGCTCTTCAGGAACGGCTCGACCGATGAGCGCGACAGCGTCACGATCGCCTTGCCGGCCATGTCACGTTCTTCGGCGGCCGCCTTCGCGGAAGCCACGAAGGCATCGGGAAGCCCGGCGCGGTCGTCCTCGCCGAGCTCCATGAACCAGTCCTGCTCGTCGCCGAGCAGGTGGTGGCTGAACGAGGTGCCGAGTTGCGCCAGCCGCTCGTTGATCTCGGCCCGGCGCTTCTTGGCGGCCTCGTCGAGGCCGGCGCCGGCGCGGTGGAAATTGGTGTAGGTGCGCTCCAGCAGCCGCAGTTGCTCGCCGGTCAGGCCGAGCGCAGCTCGCTTCTCGTGCAGCATCGCGATGCGGCCAAACAGCACAGCGTTCATCATGATCGGATTCCAGTGCCGCGCCATCCGCAACGACACCTCCGTGTCGATCTCCAGGATCGCCGGATTGGAGTGCGCCGAGACCAGGTCGTAGAACACGGCCGAGACCCTGGAGAGCAGCTTGCCGGAGCGCTCCAGCGCGGTGATGGTATTGGCGAAGTCGGGCAAGGAAGGATCATGCGTGATCGCCGTGATCTCGGCGGCATGATCGACAAAGGCCTGCTCGAAGGCGGGCAGGAAATGCTGCGGCTCGATCTCGGCGAACGGCGGCGTCTCGAACGGTGTCTGCCACGGCTTGAGCAGCGGGTTTTCGCCGGCTTCCGGCGGGGCAGGCGTCTGCGGGGTATCTGACATCACAATTCCCGTTTCATCCGCTGGAACATCTCTCGGTCCTGTTCCAATCAGGACCGGGCTCCAGGCCTTGTTTTTGATGCATTTTTCTCGCGCGAACCGGCATCAAATTCACGCGAAAACGCTCTGGAACATGCGGCAATCTATATCACGCGATGCGGCATTTTTGGGCCTTTTACGCTTGATAGATGGGCCCTTTTCGGAGAGATTGCACCCCCTTAGACAGGACCTGTTCCATGAGCCCACAGCCCGCTTCCACCTCCCGCGAGATCGTCTGGCCGAGCGTCATCACCGTCATTTCGGCGGCGATCCTGATCGGCGCGGAAGTGTTCGGCGCGGCCTTCGCCGGCGGCTGGGCGCTCGCGATCCTGTTCGGGCTGAACGACACCAGCGCGCACATCCTGCAGGCGGTGCTGTTTGCGATCGGCGTGATGATCATGATCGGCTTCATCCGAGCGGCGCAGCGCATCGAGCCGTTTACGAAGCGCGGCTGACACGTTTCGCGCGCGCGACGCTTCTCACATCGCACGCAACGAGCTCACCTGATACGGGATGCGAAAAACCGCTGCGGCACAGCCGCTAAATGACAGCCGCGCCGCCTGAGAATCTTAACGTCCATTCATATTTGACTTCGCCGCGCGCGCTGCGAACGCGTTCGTAATCACACGTTAGGGAAATTTGTCCCCACCCTAAAAAATATGTTGCGAAGCGGGCTCAAAACTCTTATTTCCAGCCTTGCCCAATTTCGCACGTGCCTGTGGTCGTGTGTCAGTCGGTAGGTATCCGGACAAGAGGCCGGACAGCCGCCAAGGGATGGAAGAACCGAGGGTCGCACAAAGCGCGGCCAGCATCTCTCTCCAGGGATGCCGTTGAAGGTCTCACCATCTTTTGCAACCGTGACTGGCAGCCGGAGGCGAACCGGCGCACCCCGCTCTCAACGGGGGACGCGACTTAAAGCAACGACGGATCGGGCTTTTTTGGTCTCTACCGGCATTCCACCGCCGGCGCGGGCTACTGAAAAGGCTTGTCCTTCATTGCCAGGTGTGCGGGCGGGAAATCTCCCAACCAATCCACGGCAGCACAATTCGGTCCTCGAGTTCGAGGCTTTGTCGCGTCTCCATCGTGCGACAAGGCCGAAGCGCTCAGGCCCGAGAACTGTTTGAACGCGCCCGTCGCTGGGCCGTTTGGGAGAGTGCCATGACCGAACGTATTCAGGAATTCCTGCGCAACCGCCGCAGCGAGGGCCTCGACACCGAGCCGTGCCTCGTCGTCGACCTCGAAGTCGTGCGCGACAACTACCAGACCTTCGCGAAGGCGTTGCCGGACAGCCGCGTGTTCTACGCGGTCAAGGCAAACCCTGCGCCCGAAGTCCTGTCGCTGCTGGCCTCGATGGGCTCGTGCTTCGACACGGCGACCGTTGCCGAGATCGAAATGGCGCTGGCCGCCGGTGCGACGCCGGACCGCATCTCCTATGGCAACACGATCAAGAAGGAGCGCGATATCGCGCGCGCCTTCGCGCTCGGGATTCGCCTGTTCGCGGTCGACTGCGCCGCCGAAGTCGAAAAGACCGCCCGTGCCGCCCCCGGCGCCAAGGTGTTCTGCCGCATTCTCTACGATTGCGCAGGCGCCGAGTGGCCGCTGTCGCGCAAGTTCGGCTGCGATCCGGAGATGGCGGTGGAGGTGCTCGACCTCGCCAAGCGCCTGGGCCTGGAGCCATGCGGCATTTCGTTCCATGTCGGCTCGCAGCAGCGCAAGGTGAAGGCGTGGGACCGCGCCCTGTCGATGGCCTCGACGGTGTTCCGCGACTGCGCCGAGCGCGGGATCAGCCTCTCCATGGTCAACATGGGCGGCGGCTTCCCGACCAGGTACCTCAAGGACGTTCCTCCGGTCGTTCAGTACGGCCGGTCGATCTTCCGTGCGCTGCGCAAGCACTTCGGCAACCAGATCCCGGAGACGATCATCGAGCCGGGCCGCGGCATGGTCGGTAATGCCGGGATCATCGAGACCGAAGTCGTCCTGATCTCCAGGAAGAGCGACGAGGACGAGGTGCGCTGGGTGTATCTCGACATCGGCAAGTTCGGCGGTCTCGCCGAGACGATGGACGAGTCGATCCGCTACGCCATCCGCACCCCGCATGACGGTGCGGACATGACGCCGTGCGTGCTCGCAGGTCCGACCTGCGATAGCGCCGACGTGCTGTACGAGAAGATGCCGTACCCGCTTCCGGTGACGCTCGAGATCGGCGACAAGCTGCTGATCGAAGGCACCGGCGCGTATACGTCGACCTACTCGTCGGTGGCGTTCAACGGCATCCCGCCGCTGCGGACCTACCACATCTGACGCCTCGTTAGAGGCTCGATCAATCGGGAGCCGGTGCGCCGGCTCCCTCCCCTCATTGCGATTTTCCTGACAACGCTTCCTGCGGCCTCACCGCCGTTCGGAGCGGGGACTGACGTGCCATGACTGCTTTGCGGAAGACCACGATTGCCGCCCTCTCCGATGCCGCTCCGTTCGCGATCCGTGCGGAACGAGCCTCGGACGTCGCTGCGCGCGATGCGCTGCTGGATGCCTGCTTTGGCGCTAGCCGCCATACGCGCACCTGCCAGCGCCTGCGCGACGGACGCGCGCCCGCCCAAGGCCTGGCCTTGTCGGCCGTGCGCCAGGGCCGGCTCGTGGGCACCGTGCGGTTGTGGCACGTCAGCGTCGGGGGCGTCCCGGCGCTCATGCTCGGCCCGCTGGCGGTCGAGGAATCCTCCCGTCAGCTCGGCGTCGGGGCCGCGCTGATGGACCACGCAATCGCGGCGGCGAAGGCGCGGGGCCATCGCGCGGTCATCCTGCTCGGCGACGCGCCCTATTACGCCCGCTTCGGCTTTTCGGGCAGGAATACCGGCGAGTTGTCGCTGCCCGGCCCGTTTGAGCGTGACCGGCTGCTCGGCCTGGAACTGCGCGAGGGTGCGCTCGATGGCGCCTGGGGCATGATCTCCGCCACGGGCGCACCGCTGCCGAAGGCAAAGGCAGGGCGGACCCGGAAGGCGCTGCTGGTGCCCCGCGTGGCCTGAGGCCACCTCGGAAAAGTGCTCCGGTAGCACGCCATGGCGTGCGCCGGCGGCGCGTTCGCGAGGGGTTGCGCGGCCGGGCGAAAAGCCCTTAAACCGCGCCAAAACCAGCCCGCGGATCACCCAAGACAATCGAGTAGATCGAGGTTCGCCATGCCCCGCCGCCTGATTTCTACCGGCTCGCCATTCGAGAAAGCCGCCGGCTACAGCCGCGCCGTCATCGACGGCGATTTCGCCTTCGTCGCCGGCACCACCGGCTACGACTACACGACCATGGTCATCCCGGCCGATGTCACAAACCAGGCACGCAACTGCTTTAGGACCATCGAGGCCGCTCTCAAGGAGGGCGGCTTCACGATGGCCGATATCGTCCGCGCGACCTACTACATCACAGACCTTTCGGATGCGGACGCATTCTTCGCGGTTTGCGGCGAGGTGTTCGGCGAGATTCGCCCGGCCACAACCCTTCTTGTCGTCGCGGGCCTCTACAAGCCCGAGATGAAGATCGAGATCGAAGTGACCGCCAAGCGCCGCACCGCCTGATCCACCCTCACCATTCGTCTACCAGCACGTTCCGGAGAAACCATCCCATGAGCCCCGCCTCGCAGATCTACGCGAAGATTACCGGCCCCATCGTCATGGTCGGCTTCGGCTCCATCGGCAAAGGCACGCTGCCCTTGATCGAGCGGCATCTCGACTACGACAAGTCGCGCGTCACCGTGATCGATCCCAAGGACGAGGGCCGCAAGGCGCATTGCGAGAAGCACAATGTACGCTTCATCCAGAAGGGCGTGACCAGGGACAATTATCGCGAGTTGCTGACGCCGCTGCTCACCGAAGGCGGCGGCCAGGGCTTTTGCGTGAATCTCTCGGTCGACACCGGCTCGACCGATATCATGGAGCTCTGCAACGAACTTGGCGCGCTTTATATCGACACCGTCAACGAGCCCTGGCTTGGCTTCTATTTCGATTCCTCGAAGGGCCCGGAAGCGCGCTCCAACTATGCCCTTCGCGAAGTGACGCTGGCCGCCAAGCGGGCGCGCCCCGCGGGCTCGACGACCGCCGTCTCCTGCTGCGGCGCCAATCCCGGCATGGTCTCGTTTTTCGTCAAGCAGGCGCTGCTCAATGTCGCGGCCGACCTGAAGCTCAATGCCCCCAAGCCGAAGACCAAAGCGGAATGGGCGGACCTGATGCGGCAGGCTGGTATCAAGGGCATCCACATCGCCGAGCGTGATACCCAGCGCTCGAAGTCGCCGAAAGAGCCTGACGTCTTCGTCAACACCTGGTCGGTGGAAGGCTTCCTGTCGGAAGGCGTACAGCCGTCCGAACTCGGATGGGGCACGCATGAAAAGTGGATGCCCGAGAATGCGCATACCCACGAAGCCGGCTGCGGCGCCGCCATCTACCTGATGCAGCCCGGCGCCAACACGCGCGTGCGCACCTGGTGCCCGACCCGCGGCGCGCAGTATGGCTTCCTCGTCACCCACAACGAATCGATCTCGATCGCCGATTACTTCACGGTACGTGACGCATCGGGCACGGCGATCTATCGCCCGACCTGCCACTATGCCTATCATCCGGCCGACGATGCCGTGCTGTCGCTGCATGAAATGTTCGGCCGCGCCGCGAAGATGCAGGAGAAGCACCACATCCTCGACGAGAACGAAATCGTCGACGGCATCGACGAACTCGGCGTGCTGTTGTTCGGACATGACAACAATGCCTACTGGTACGGCTCGCAACTCTCCATCGAAGAGACCCGCAAGCTCGCGCCCTATCAGAACGCAACCGGCCTGCAGGTGACCTCCGCCGTGCTCGGCGGCATGGTGTGGGCGCTGGAAAATCCCAACGAAGGCATCGTCGAAGCCGACGAAATGGATTTTGATCGCCTGCTGGAAATCCAGATGCCATATCTCGGCCCGGTGAAGGGCTACTACACCGACTGGACGCCACTCACGGACCGGCCCGGCCTGTTCCCGGAAGACATCGACACATCGGATCCCTGGCAGTTCCGGAACGTGCTGGTGCGGTAGGGAACCCGGCGCAGGGTGTGCAGCGCACATCGCCGGACGTGCGCCGTTCCCGGAGCGTAATTGTACGCACCGGGAACTGGCTTGCTGTAACGCTCGCTTAAGGCAATCGCGCGATCCTGAGCGGTAAATTCCGCGAGCGCCGAGGGCCGTGCCGCTGCTTCCCCGCACGACGGCTCCCCGGTGGAGCAAACCGAACATGCGCGCCATCATTGCCATTGTCCTGTCGGCCGTTGCACTGGCTGCGTGCATGCCTGAGCGCGACAATGACGTCACCGGTTCGGTCGAAACCTGCGCCCGCAAGCTCTACAGCGAGTACAACCCCAAGGACATGAAGCAGTGCGTCGCGGTATGCATCTCCTGCGAACGCGGCGTGGTCACCACCTGCTCGACGGCGTGCAAGCTCAAGGGCGCGCGCTGAGCGCTGGCGAGTAATGCTCCTGGCCGCTCACTTCGCCATGTAGTCGAACGAAACCGTCCCCAGGCCCAGCGTCAGATCCGCCTTGAAATGCAACGCCGAGATCACCTCGCGCACCGGCAGTCGCGCGACGTCTGCGAGCGCGTGCGGAAACAGGCCAAGCGCCGCCGGACCGGACCAGGCTTCCTTCAGGGTGATGTCCTCGAGACAATAGCGTACCAGTTCGCAGATACGCGGCGTACCGTCGACATGCGGGATGATCTTGAGCATGAAGTTCGGCGCCTTCATCGCCTTCAGCACCGCATCATGATCGACCGCGCGGTGCTTGTAACCCATGGTGGCGGAAGCGCAGAGCACCGAGCCGTAATGCAGCGTACCGACCAGAACGTCGCTCTCGACGGCGATCTTCGGCGAGGCCAGCTTCTTGGGAAAGCCCCACAATTCGCGGCCGCCGGCGATCGGTCCCTCGTCGTCCAGATACATCGAGTGGACGTAGACGCCCTCCTCGCCCTTGAAGCGGACCGGGATCACCTGCCCGGTTTCGGTGTAATCGCCGAAACCGGTGGAGTCGGGCATGCGGATGAATTCGTACTTCACCACCGGCTCGGCCACCTCCAGCGGCTCCGGCACCACGGCGGCGAGCACGTCGGGATCGGTGCGGTAGGTGATGATGAAATATTCGCGGTTGAAGAAGCGATACGGCCCGCGCGGAAACGACGGGTTGGTCAGCGGCATCGAATAGGCGGTACGCCTCACATCGTCGATCTTCATGGCTGCCCCCTGATATGTTCTTCGCCTGATACGATTGCGGATTATGTAACAGCGGAATGCGACAGGCGAGACTTTAAAATCGGTACGAGCAAAAAATCATCAAAGCCGCATCGGACCGAGGTACACGATGCCGTCATATTCGTCAGGCGACACCGCCGAGATAGAGTCTTTTGACGATGTCGTTGGCCTTCAATTCGTCGACCGACCGCGCGGCGACCGCGATCTCGCCATGGACGATGATATAGCCGCGGTCGGCGATCCGGATCGCCTGGTTGAAATTCTGCTCCGCCATCAGCACCGTCAGCCCGACGCGCTGCTTGAGTTCGCCGATCTTGGCGATGGTCTGCGACACCAGCAGCGGCGACAGCCCGACCGACGGCTCGTCGATCAGCAGCAGCCGCGGCGACGACATCAGCGCGCGCGCGATCGCGAGCATCTGCTGCTGTCCGCCGGACATGGTGCCGGCGAGCTGGTTGCGGCGTTCCTTCAGCACCGGAAAGGTCTCGAAGACGAGCGCAAGGTTATCATCGATCGCCGAACGGGCGGCTTTCCGGAAGGCCCCGAGCATCAGGTTTTCCGTCACCGTCAGCTTGGGGAACAGCCGCCGCCCCTCCGGCACCAGCGCCACGCCGAGGTCGACGATCGCCTCGGGCGAGAGCCTCGTCAGGTCGTGGGCCTGGCCGTCGATCGAAAGCGACATCCGGCCGCGATCCGGGCGGACGAGACCCATGACGCATTTCATCAGCGTGCTCTTGCCATTGCCGTTGGTGCCTAGCAGAGCCACGGTCTCGCCGGCCTCGACATGGAGCGTGACGCCGCGCAGCGCCTTGACGGCGCCGTAGCCGGCATCGAGACCTTCGATGGCAAGGCTAAGTGCCAAGATATGCCTCCTGCACCCGCTTGTTCGCCATCACCTCGGCCGGTGCGCCGATGGCGATGATCTTGCCGGCATCGAGGCACATCACCCGCTCCGAGAAGCGCATCACCGCCTGCATGATGTGTTCGATCATGATGATGGTGATGTCCTCCTCGCCGAGGCTGATCAGGAGATCCAGCACCTCGTCGACCTCGGACGAGGAAAGCCCGGCCATCGCCTCGTCGGAAATCAGGAGTTTCGGGCGCACCGCCATCGCGCGGGCCAGCTCCATCTTGCGCAGTTCGACCTGGCTCAGCGTGTCGCTCGGCGCATCGGCCTTCGACGCCAGCCCCATCCGCGTCAGGATCGACATCGCGACATCTTCCTCAGGCTGGCTCGAATCGGCCTTGGCGAAGTCGAGCCCGACCATGAGGTTTTCGAGCACCGTCATGCTCTTGAACGGCCGCGGAATCTGGAAGCTGCGGGCGATGCCGCGGCGGGCGCGCAGATGTGGCGGCAGCTCGTTGATGTTCTCGCCGCAGAAAATCATGCTACCGACCTGCGGGCGCAGCGCGCCGGATATGCAGTTGATCAGCGTCGTTTTTCCCGAACCGTTCGGGCCGATCAGGCCGAACCGCTCGCCCTTGCGGATATCGACGCTGATATTGTCGAGCGCGGTGAAGCCGCCGAAGGTCTTGGTGATCGCATCGACCTGCAGCAGGGGCGCCTCGGCGGCATCATTTGTCATGCTTGCCTCCCGCGCGCAGGCGATAGCGCGGACGCAGCAGCCCGATGATGCCCTTGGGCGCGGCGACCACAAACAGCACCAGCATGATGCCGAGAACCAGCACATTGATCTCCGACGAGATGGTCACCGCCAGGAACTGCTGCGTCGAGCCGAGCAGGATCGCGCCGAGCACCGGACCGATCCAGTGCGCGGTCCCGCCGATCAACGACATCGCCAGCGCCGAGACGGAGTAAGTCAGGTTGAACGCCGAGGACGGATCGGCGTATTGAAGATACATGGCCGCGGGCGCTCCGGCCGCCGACATCAGCGCACCTGAAATCATGCAGGCGACCAGTTTGAGCTTCAAGGTCGGCACGCCCGTGCATTCGGCTGCGAGTTCGTCGTCCCTAAGCGCCTGCAGACCGCGGCCGATCCTGGAATTCTGGATGTAGCGCGCGATCGAAACCGCGATGACCACCAGCACCGCCTGCACGAAAAACAGCATCTTCACATAGCTGTCGAACGGCGCCGTCACCGGCGGCCGCTGCAGCTGGATGCCGGCCGCGCCGCCGACGAACCGCCAGTTCATCACGAAAGTCTCGATGATGATCGCGAGCGCGATCGTCGCGATCGAGAAGAATATCCCGCGCATCCGCAGGGTCAGGAGACCGACCCCGAAGCCGAGCAGCATGCCGACGACCGCGGCAACTCCAATCTGCACCACGAGCGGCGCCCCGGTCGCCTTGAACAGCGCGACTGCCGTATAGACGCCGACGCCGAAAAAGGCGTTGGTGCCGAAATTGACGTAGCCGGCATAGCCGCCGAGGATGGTCCAGGCGACCGCCAGTGCGATGAATTGCAGGATCACGTAGCCTGCGAAGAATGGGTATTCGTTGCGGACGACCTGCGTCATCGACAGGACGGCGACGAGGAAGACCGCCACGCCGGCCCAGAACGCGATGTTGTTGCCACGTTTTGTCATCGGCCGAGGAGACCTTGCGGCCGCACCGCGAGGACGGCGAGCAGCATCCCGAAGGAGATCGCCGGCGCCCATGAGGCGCCGAACATGGTCAGCACGATGGATTCGGCGACGCCGAGAATGATGGCGGCGATCAGCGTGCCGCTGATGCTGCCGAGCCCGGCCATGACGACGACGCAGAACGTCCGCCCGATATAGGCGCGGTCGAGCGTCGGCTCGACCGGCGCCACGATGATCAGGAGCGCGCCGGCGATCCCGAGCACGGCGGTAGCGATGCCGAAGGCATATTGCTTGATTCGGACCGGGTTGGCCCCCATCAGCCGCAGCGCCTCCTGGTCCTGAGCGACCGCACGAATCGCGCGGCCCATGAACGTCTTCGACAGATACACCGCAAGCAGCACCGTCAGCCCCAGCGCAACTGCAAACGCGACCAGTTGCCGGATGGGTATCCGCATCTCGCCGAACCGCCACGACTTGCCGATATAGGTCGCCGTCACCGAACGCTGGTCGACGCCGAACTGAAGGATGATCAGCACCTCGATGATGAAGGCGATGCCGAAGAAAAACGCGATGCCGCGTACGCCGGCGTCGCTGCCGCGCCGCTCGAAGGTCTCGTAGTAGATGCGGTAGGTGATAAGCCCGAACACGAAAAACAGCGGCGTGATGGCGAGCCCCGCCAGCAGCGGATCGATGTCGTAGCTGTCGTTGAGCAGGTACACGCCGTAGGAGGCGAGCACCAGAAATGCCGGATGCGCGACGTGGGGAACGTCGAGCAGCCCGAACGAAACGGACAGCCCGACGCTTACGGCTGCATAGAAGCAGCCGAGCAGCACCCCGAGCACGACCGCGCCGAGCAGCAGGTCCATCGAAAACACGTCAGATCCCCCCGATATCCCCTTGGCCCGTTCTACTTGCGGGCAGCCTCGAAGGGACTGATGAGATCTCCGGTCTTGAGCTTATCCGGGAACAGGATCACCTGCCGGCCCGAGGAGCGGAACTGTTCGATGTCCTTGTCCTTTACGCCGCGGAATTGCGCCTGTAGCGTCGCGCTTTCCTTGCGCTCGCCATCGGCAGAAAACGCGATCGGGCCGACGATGGTCTTGTGCTCGTTCTCGCGCAGATATTTGGCGAGGCCCTTCTGGTCCAGCGACTTGGTCGAGTTGACCGCCGCCTCGATCATCTGGCCCATCGCGTAGCCGAACGGCGCCAGATAATAGCCGAGCGGATCGACCTTGGCCTCGACGGCGCGCTTGGTGTAGACGTCGAAAAACGCCTTGGTGCCCTCGAAATACATGCTCTTTTCCGGCAGCCAGGTGTTGTAGTTGACGACACCGTTGAGCAGCGAGCCGAGGTTCGACATCACGGCGGCGAATTGCAGGCCGACCATGCCGCCGCCGAAAATCTTGACGTTGTCGCCGACGCCGATCTCGTTCACCGCACGCAGGATGCCGGCCGAATCCGGCGGATAGGACGCGACATAGACGATGTCGGGCTTGGCAGCGTTGAGCGCGCGGATGATGGACGAGAATTCGACCGTGTTCGGCGGGTAGACCTGGTCGAACACGATCGGGATATTGCGCTTCTTGGCGACGTCTCTGGCGGTGAGCGCGAGGTTCTGGGCGAATTCCTGGTCTGCCGAGAGCAGCGCCATGCTCTTGCCGCCGGCCTTTTGGGCCAGATCGAGGAAGGAGGACGCCCAGCTGTCGGCCGGTCCCCACGGCGCATTGTTGAACCACATGTCGTGGCCGACCTTGCTGTTCACCTGGAACGAGAAATTGCCCATCAGCAGCAGGCCGCGCTGCTTGACGAACGGCATGACCGGGGCGGTCGGCACCGTCGCGTAGGGCGCGAACAGCAGATCGACCTTGTCGACGTCGACCAGCTTGGCGTAGATCGCCGGCGTCTCCGAGGCGCTCGACTTGTCGTCATAGACGACCAGTTCGACCTTGCGGCCGAGCAGGCCACCCTTGGCATTGATATCGTCGCGCCAGATTTCGATCCCGAGCAGCGAAGCCTTGCCGCCGCCGGCAAGCCCGCCGGTCTGCGGCATCGACATGCCGATCTTGATCGGCGGCTGCTGCGCCAGCGCGCGTGAGCCGTGCCCAACCACCGCAACGGCCATGGCGCCGCCGAGAAATGTCCTGCGTTTCATGGTGTCCCCTTGTATGTCGTTTCCGTTGTTATTCTCGTCATGCCGGATCTTCGTCCGGCTTTTGAATGGAATCTTGTGAGGCTGAGTCTAACTGGCCGCCCCCGCCGGTGCGGGTTCGCTCTTGCGCGATTGCTTCATGATCGCCATCGGGCGTGGGTCAGGCGTTGTCGCCATCTGATCGATCACGGCGTCCGTGATCGTGTCCGGCGTTAGCTCGCGCATGCGTCGCTCCCTGGCCTGCCGGCGATTATTTGATGCCAGCCGTTGTTGCAGCAAGCCTAACCGCTTGCGGGGGAACAACACAAGGCGTTCGGGGGGCGTGCCGATGCCCTCTTATACAAATTGATACGGGGCCGATCGGCCCCGGATCAATGAATTGGCTGGAATTACCGCTCCTTGATCGGCGGCGCGGTCTTCTCCGCCGGTGCCGGCGGCAGCGCCGGCTGGGCGCCGGCTTTCTGAGCGTCGGCATCCGGACGGGCCGGCTCCGGCGGAACGTCGGATGGACGCGTGCCCGTCGTCACGGGATCGGCCGGCGCAGATGGCTTGGTTTCCGCGCCAGGCGTCGATTGCAGCGGCGGGGTCGCCTGCGCGAGTTGCGGCGGATCGCCGGCCCTGATCTGCACCACCGAAAGCGCCGTGATCGCAAGGCCCGCCGCCAGCAGCATGGCCGCGAACGCGTACTCCCCTCGCAAGCTGCGCTTCCTGTTGTCCGACGTCATGACGTTCACCCGCAAGTTTGTTCGCGGTATCAACGATTTTTGAGACGCATGGTTCCCTGCCCCGGCGCAACTGGACGGGCGAAACGTCGCACTTACAGTTCCACGATCCCCGCGTCACCCTCTTCCGTGCCGAAAGCGAGATGCGTGCCTTTGGCGTCCCAGGCGAGCGCGGAGACCGGCCCGCCGCCATTCCGTCGCACCAGGATTTCGGCGCCGTCTTCCAGCCGCACCATCAGGATCGTGCCGTCGCTGTAGCCGGCGGCCATGATGTCCTGCTTCGGATGACAGGCCACCACGGAGACACGCGCCTGCAGCGGCGCCAGCATCGCGGGCTCCTTGCCCATCGGCCCGTCCTTGCTGGTGAACGGCCAGATGATCACGGTATCGGCGCCCGACGTGGCGAGGCCCTTGCCGCCCGCGCTCCACGACATCGAGCGTACGCGGCCGGGATAACCGCTCATCCGCATGTGACGGTTATCCGCAAGCCGCCAGCCGTGCATCGCCGGCTCGTGCATCGCGGTCACCAGGAATTTGTTGTCCGGGCTGAAAGTGACGGCGAGATGCGAGCCCGCCCATTCCAGGAATTCCGGATTCGCGGCCATGTTGGGAAACCACAGCGTCACACCGTTGTAATGCGCGACCGCCACCCGCAGGCCCTTCGGCGCGAACGCCAGGCCACCGACGGTCGACGGCATGTCGAAAGTTTTCACCTCACTCTTGCCGCTTTGGACAAACGCGGTCTTGCCCGCCGACCATGCCACGGCGCCATCGGGATGCAGCGCGACGTTGTCGATCCACCGACGTTTTGCATCGGTGGCCAGCACGGTCACCGTACCCTTGGCATCGAGTGCGACAAGCTTGCCGTCATCGCCGCCGGTGACGACACGCTTGCCGTCGGACGCCGCGCACAGGATCGCGCCGCCATGGACGGCAACCGTCGATACTTCGCCGGCTTCATTGACCAGCGCCGCGTTTTCTTCGGCGCCGACGAACACAGCGGTCTCGCCGAGGAAATGCAGCGAGGTTGCGGGCATGCCGACCGGCAGCGTCCGCACCCGGTCGGTAATGGAAGCGATGGAGGGCTCTGCGCCCGGATCGAACTCTTTCATCACGAGACGATACAGCTTTCAAAGCCGTCGCGGATCATCTGCTCCGGCAATTCGCGGCCGATGAAGACGACGCGGCTCTCGCGCGGTTCGCCCTCCTTCCACTTCCGCTGATGATCGCCTTCCAGCATCATGTGGACGCCCTGGAACACGTAGCGATCATCGTCGTCGGTGAAGGCAAGGATGCCTTTCGAGCGCAGGATCTTCTGCCCCTCGGTGGCGACCAGGTTCTGCAGCCACGGCATGAAGATGCTCGGGTCGAGCGGCTTGTCCGAGCGCAGTGACAGCGATTGCATGTCCTCGTCGTGGTAGTGCTTCAGCCCGCCATGGCTGTGGCCGTGATCGTGGTGATGGTCATGGCCGTGATGATGGTCGTGGTCATGGTGATGATCGTGACCATCGCCGCCATCGAGAAATTCCGGCTCGATCTCGAGGATGCGATCGAGATCGAACGCGCCGCGTTCCAGCACATCCGACAGCGCGACCTTGCAGCGCTCGGTCCGGTGCAGCTTTGCATACGGATTGATGCCGCGGATCCGGGCCTCGACTTCGGCGAGTTCGGGCTTGGAGACGAGGTCCGTCTTGTTCAGCACGATGACGTCGGCAAAGGCGATCTGGTTCTTGGCTTCCGGCGCATCCTTCAAGCGGTCGCTCAGCCATTTGGCATCGGCAACCGTCACCACCGCGTCGAGGCGGGCGTTTTTCTGGACGTCCTCGTCGACGAAGAAGGTCTGCGCCACCGGCGCCGGGTCGGCCAATCCAGTGGTCTCGACGATGATGGCGTCGAACTTGCCCTTGCGCTTCATCAGCCCTTCCATGATGCGAACGAGATCGCCGCGCACGGTGCAGCAGACGCAACCATTGTTCATCTCGAACACTTCCTCGTCCGCGCCGATGATGAGGTCGTTGTCGATGCCGATCTCGCCGAATTCGTTGACGATGACGGCGTATTTCTTGCCGTGGTTTTCCGACAGGATGCGGTTGAGCAGCGTGGTCTTGCCGGCGCCGAGATAGCCCGTCAGCACGGTCACTGGAATTTTTGAGGAAGCAGGTTCAGCCATAGTCGCTCCGGAGCGGAATTATTCGTGGGGCGCACCGGCAGGCAGGGAGGCCCCTGCCCTATTGGCTCAGCGCGCTGGTCAGGGCCTTTATATTGTGCCTGACCATGGCAATGTAAGTGGGAGAATCGCCCTTTTCGCCCGTCAGACTGTCCGAATAGAGCGTTCCGCCGACCTTGGCGCCGGTCTCGGCCGATATCCGGCGGATCAGGCGGGGGTCGCTGATGTTCTCCATAAACACCGCCGGTATCTTGGCCGCCTTGATCTGGGTGATAATTGCCGCGACATCGCGGGCGCTGGCCTCGGATTCGGTCGAGACTCCCACCGGGGCGATGAACGCGACGCCGTAGGCGGCGGCGAAATAGCCGAACGCGCCGTGGGTCGAAATCACCTTGCGGCGGCCTTCCGGAAGTTGCGCCACCGCCGCGCGGACCTCGCGGTCGAGCGCGTCGAGTTCAGCCAGATAGCGGCTCGCATTGGCCTTGAAGGTTTCGGCATTGGCAGGATCGGCCGCCGCCAGCGCATCGCGAATGTTGGTCACGTAAACCTTTGCGTTGGCGACCGATTGCCATGCGTGCGGATCAGCCGCGGAGCCGGACTTGAGCGGCTTGATGCCTGCCGTCGCGGTCACAATCGTCGCTTTGCCGCCCGCAGATTTCACCAGCCGCGGCAGCCAGCCTTCAAAGCCGAGCCCGTTGACGAAGACGAGTTTCGCATCCGCAATTCGCTTGGCGTCGGCCGGTGTCGGCGAGTAGACGTGCGCGTCGCTGTCCGGGCCGACCAGCGTCGTGACGCTGACGCGGTCACCGCCGACATTGCGGACGAAATCGCCGAGGATCGAAAAGCTGGCGACGACGTTGAGCCGCTCCTGCGCGCGCGCCGGAGAGATGACCGCGATCAATGCCAGGCAGATGAGTAAACCGAGCCGCCGCATCTTCATGCCTCGAGGTGACGGCCGGGGAACATCTGCCGGACCAGGCCGCTGACCGGTCCGAACAGCAGCGACAGGATATATAGCCCTGCGGCCACCAGAATGATCGCAGGCCCCGAGGGAATGCGGGTCTGGAACGACAGCACCAGGCCCGCGTAGCCCGACAGCACGGCGCTGGCGACTGCGATGCAGATCATCCCGGTGATATCGCGCGACCAGAACCGCGCGATGCCCGCGGGCAGGATCATCAGCCCGACTCCGAGCAGCGTGCCGAGCGCGTGAAAGCCGTTGACGAGATTGATCACGACCAAGGCCAGGAACGCCAGATGCGCAGGCGCGCCGGCGCGCGAGACGGTGCGCAGGAATACCGGATCGACGCATTCGATCACCAGCGGGCGATAGATCACCGCCATCACCAGCAGCGTGATGGTGGCGTTGAACGCGATCACCAGCAGCGTCTGGTCGTCCATCGCCAGGATGTTGCCGAACAGCACGTGCAGCAGATCGATATTGGTGCCCTTGATGGAGACGATGGTGACGCCGAGCGCCAGTGACACCAGATAGAAGGTGGCGAGCGAGGCGTCCTCCTTCAGCTCGGTCGTTCGCGACACCACGCCGGCGAGGATGGCTACCGTAAAGCCCGCGATCAATCCGCCCGTCGTCATGGCAAACAGGTTGAGGCCGGAGAGAAGGAATCCGATTGCCGCGCCCGGCAGGATGGCGTGCGCCATGGCGTCGCCGACAAGGCTCATCCGCCGCAGCATCAGGAACATGCCGATTGGGGCTGCGCCAAGCGACAGCGCGATCACGGCCGCAAGCGCGCGGCGCATGAACTCGAATTCGGTGAAGGGCGCGATCAGCGCGTCGTACAACATCAGGCGGCCCGTGACGGCACATCTTCGGCGCAGGCGGCGGCGCTGTCGTCGAACGCCTCGCACATCCGCAGCGCGACCAGCAGGTTTTCGTTGGTCAGCACGTCGGCGGTCGCGCCCCAGGCCACGGGCCCGCGCGCGAGCAGCAGGGTTTCCGGGAAATGATTCCGAACCAGTTCCATGTCGTGCAGCGCGGCCAATACCGTGCGGCCCTCGCCGTGCCAGCGCTTCACCAGCGCCAGCAGATCGGCAGATGTCTTGGCGTCGATGGCGTTGAAGGGTTCGTCGAGTACGATCAGCCGCGCGTCCTGCAACAGCACCCGCGCAAACAGCATGCGCTGCATCTGGCCGCCGGACAGCGTGCCGATGCTACGATTCTCGAATCCGTTGAGGCCGACGGCGGCGAGCGCGTCCGTGATTTTGTCGCGTGCTGCGCGCCCCATGCCGCCGAAAAACCCGACGCTGCGCCACAGCCCGGTGCCGACGAAATCGAACACCGAGATAGGAAAGCTGCGATCGATGTCGACGCTCTGCGGCAGGTAGGCGATATCCTTGATGTCGAGCCCGCCGAGATGGATCGATCCCGAGAGGGGCTTGAGGATGCCGGCGAGCCCGCGAAACAGCGTCGACTTGCCGGCACCGTTCGGGCCGATCACCGCCACCAGCGCGCCGGTGGCGACCTCGCCATTGAGGTGATGCACCGCCGGATGCCGGTCATAGCCCAGCGTAACGTTCTGGAATTTGATCTGCGCGGCCATGCTCACCTCATCGCCAGCCAGACGATCGCCCACAACGCGGCGCTGACCGCGGCGGCCGCGCCGAGCCTCGCTGCGACGGTCATGCGCAGGATCGACCAGGGCGCAGCCTGCGCCGGATGCGGCGTCGCCGGGCCATGGGAATGGGCGTGTCCGTGGTGGTGATCGTGGTCGTGGGAATGAGCGTGGGGCATGGGCAGTTGTTATATTATAACATTACGGGAGTCCACGTTTGGGCGGCTGCCCCTCTTCGTTCAGGCCGTCATTCCGGGATGGTCCGAGGGACCAGACCCGGAATCTCGAGATTCCGGGTTCGATGCTTCGCATCGCCCTGGAATGACGTGGATGCAGCTTCGCGTTCTCGCGGCGCATACCGCCCGAGGTCTGCATCTTCGTTGGCGTCCTCTCGTAAGAGAGGGCGCAGGGAAGACCGGGTGCGCGCTGCACCCGCGGTCTCGCGTGCACTTCTGTGCAAAAGAAAACGCACACGAGCATACAGGTTCAGCGGAGGCATCCGGCCTTCCCTGCGCAATGGTTTACGGCTTACTTCGTGCTCTTCCCGGTGAACGGCTTTCTTGCCACCGTCGCTCCACGGGCTGACCCGCGAAACTTGACGCCAGCACCGCGGCGTCAGAACCACACGACTTCGCCGTACGCGACAGGCCAGCCTCGTCAGTCATGGCCGCCGCGTCCACCGCATCCCACCGCGCGTTCGTGACGATCGCGAGCGCCCCTCTTGCCGGGTGGGACGGGGTGAAAATGAACTGATTTGCGCAAGAACAAAAGGGGAATATTTTTGGCGGGATGGCTGGACGAGGCAAATCGCGTTGAAATGTCGAGGAAATTTTGTCTCGGCGCGCAGGGCTGACGACAAGCCCTCACCGTCAGCTATCGCCGCGCCTGCACCCGACGACGACATGCGCTGCGGTTACCTTCGCATCGACCACAGCGCAGCATTCGCAAGCATGCGCTGGTGGCGCGGGTCCTGCCAGACCGATGGTTCGTGGCCCAGTGCGGAATAGAACACCCGCCCCTCGCCGTAGCGCCGGGTCCATGCGAGAGGCCAACCATAGGAACGTCGATGCACGCCGGTCTTGCCGAGGTCCACCGAGCGGGGATCGAGACGCAGCAGCACGCGCGATCCCTGATGGTCGAAATCCCTGATCTGGTAGATCTCATCCCGGACTTGCAGCGAGTTCCCGAGGAACGCCACGATGGAATCGCCGGGATCGGCGACATCGATGGTCACGGCCTGATGCCAGGGATGACCGTCGAAGTAACCGCCGATCAGATCGAGATAGTCCGGCCACTTGTAGAACGTATCGGTCGCCGAATGAACGCCGAGAAACCCGCGGCCCGAGCGCACGAAGTCGAGCAGCGCGCTCCTCTGCGCGCCGTTCATCGGAAGCTCGCCCGACGTGTAGAACATCACCGCGGCGTAGCGCGCGAGGTTGTCGCTGGAAAATTCGCTCGGGTCTTCCGACGTGGTGACCTCGAAGGCGCCCGAAGCGCGGCCAAGGCGCGTCAGGATTTCCCTCGAAAGCGGTATGACATCGTGCCGGTAGCCGGCCGAATGGGTGAAATAGAGCAGACGCGGCGCCGAACCCTGCGCATGCGCGCGAAATGGCTGTATTGCCGCGGCGCTCCCGAGGAGCGCGATGAAGTCTCGTCGCCTCACAATCTTCTCCGCCTGGGCCCAGCACGTGCCGAAGCCTAGCACGGACCGGCGCAGGCGATGAGCCTTGTCAGAGCACCTTCCGATCCTTTGCGGCGGTTGCCGGCGACAACTCCGTCGTCCCAGGCTCGCTGCAGATGTTGCGATACGCGCTTGCGGCCGCCGAATTAGCGGGGCCGTTGACGACGTACGCTTCATCCTCCGTCACGAGATAGAGATACGGCCAATCGCCACCCTCGCCCGAGGCCTTCTTGCCTTTGACGCGACCGCAGATGGTGTCGACGGATTTTCCAAGCGTGTTCTTGCGCATGGCGCGTTTCATCTCGCCGAACTCGGCCGAAGCCGAATCCTCCAGCTTCGCAGCGATCGTGGCCTTTGCCTTGATGACGACGGGATCCGGCGTCTCGGCGGGACGGGTTGATGCCGGCGCCTGAACTTTCGCTTCGATCACAGGGGATGCCGGCTTTTTCTCGACAGGTTGCGGCTTCTCGCGCACGGCGGTCGTCGAGCGCTCCTCCGCCTTCGCCGCAATGGCAGGCTTGGGCTTTGCCACCGCAGAACTGGATTTGGACGGCGCTGACGCAGGTTCAACCGACTTATTCGCGCTGGCGAGAAAGCCGTTTGCGTCCGAGCACGAATCGGTGCTCGCGAGCGGCGATAGAGGAATGCTGCAGCCAACCAGAGGAGCAGCCAGAAGACCAATGAGAAGCGTTCTCATGCTAATCCCTTCGGTGAGGGGCCTGAGTTCCGCTCGCAGTTCTTGCGGCGATCTGAAATGTTGCGCTGGTCGCCTATCATTTGCGCGAAACCGTTAACCGCGTGCTAAGCGTCCGGTCTTTCGCGGCGGCAAGCTTCGCATGGTTAATGCGCGCGCAACGCCACGATCATCAACGTGCTCGAAGCTCGAAGACCCGGAACGGACGCCGGCGATCCAAGACCGGCTTTCGAAATGGGTTAGCTCTGCTGGCGCACTTTTCGCCGGGCTCGCGATGCAACACTTCTTGATGCGTACTGAAAATCTTTGTCATTGCTGACCTGCTTCGCGAGGCATAGCGTCCACAGTTGCAATTAGTTCTCTGCACAATCAAGGGAGAGAGCAATGGCAATTTCTCACGCACTTGTCGGGTTGTCTTCGATCGCCGTCATTTTCACGGCCGCCAGTGTCCATGCCCAGGGCATGCCGCCCGAGGGGCCGGTCAATGTCACATATACCGCGATGCCGATCCCGCCCCCGAAGCCGATGCCCGTGGGCGGCGGCAGAGAGTTTGACATAGTGAACCAGGCCATGACCGCAACGAACGACGCGGGCAACCCAGTCCTCAATCGCATGGGAGGCCGCTGCCAGTTCAGCCGGCTTCGGGACACATCGGCAAAAACGGTCGAACTCCACGGCTTCTGTACGTACGTCGACAAGGACGGCGATCAAACGTTTGAACAATGCGATTTCGTGCCGGGGCAACCCAACAAGTGCAAGATCACCGGCGGGACCGGAAAGTTCGAAGGCCTCCAGGCCGACCTCGTCATTACCTTCGAGCCTTTGAAGAGCAATTTCGAGGGGATTGCTCAGGTCATTGGTTACAAGAAAGGCACATACAAGCTCGCAAAAACCAACTGATGTTCGCGCTGACGCTGCACTGTGCAAGGCACCCCTCGACTCATCCGGTTGATGAACTGGCCTCGTAATCGAGGCCAGTTCATCGGCATGTTTCAGCGCGCGGGCTTGGCCAAGGCTTCGACGCCGCGGAGCTGGGTCGCTACGGTCAACTCACCGATCTTCCGACCCATGTCCTTCCCGACTTCTGTCGAGAAGCGGTAGTGGAAGCCGGCATAGATGCGCGCATTGGCGACTTCATCGCTGTAGTCCTGAACCCGCGTCCACTTGCGCGTCACGCCGGGAGCCGTCGAACTTGTCAGCGAGAACTCGCCGAACTCGTTGCCGACGATGTTTTGCAGGACCGCGCCCACCGCAGCCGAACCGATGCAGTGCGCGCACGGATATTCCGGATGCATGGGCGTTTCGCCCAGCGGCAGCCATGATGCTTCCCGCGGCGTCGCCGGGTTGGACGTCGTGTCCGCGTTTCGGATCGCCGTTACCGGCCGCCAAAGATTGTAGTGAAACTTGGCGTCGAAAACCGCGACGATCGCATCGTTGCCTGCGATGGACGTGAGAGCAAACAGGCGCGCGCAATCGACCAGGTCCATGTTTCTGGCCATTGCGGCCTGCCTGACGATCGGATTGTAGGTGCGCGCTCCCGTGAGGAACCAGAACCGCCCGATCGTCGTCTGCTCTGCGGTGCGCTTGCTGCTGTTGCGACCGCCGATCTCGCGAATTTCGTTGAGATCCCTGGTCCACGTTTCGGAATCGAGCGCGGGCGGAGGCGCGGGGCGGAACTGCGATCCCGATGTCATGACCCAGGGGGTCACGGCTCCGACTGTGGAGAAAACCGGCACGGTCGTCGGCACATAGACGCCGGGCTTTGTGGAGGGACGATAGCTTTCCTGCGTGGCGCTGCCGTCGCTGGCCCGCAAGGCAATCACGCCGGCGGCGGCCTGTTGCCCGAGCTCAATGCCTTTCGACTTCGATTCAGTGTCCGCAATACCCGAAAGCGACGCTGCAAGCGCCTTGTCCAGATCCGGCTTCTGGTCCGGGTAGATCGCGAGAAGCACGTCGTAGCCTGCCGCAGCCGCCGCAGCTTCCTTCGAAGTGGAGCGGTCTGCGGAAAGTGTGAGCTTGTACGGCGCATAACGCCGTTCGATGGCGTTCACGGCTTCGAACATTGCGACGTGAAGCATCGACAACACGCGGCTATGCGGCGCAGGCGTGATCTGCTTTTCCGTGGCAATGGCGTCAGCCTTTGCGTTCCAGTCCATGATGACGTCGGCTCGCGCCGCCCCTGCGAACAGCGCAGTCGATGCAATCGCGAGCAGCATCCTGAATTTCATCGTAGAGGGCATTGGCATGTTAATACTCCTCTCCATGAATGAGCACCGCGCGGCGGAGCCGCACGTGCGCAGGATTGAGGATTGAAAGCGGTGAGGCTGTCTATGAAGCAGTCCACACGGGCGCAGTCATTGCCCTGACAACACTTCGTGATGGACGCCACTTGTTTTGGCCGCGCCGCCGATCGATGGGCGAGGGCTAAAGCGGTTTGCGTGCCGTATGCCGAACACCATGGATAACAATCCCCGTGGCGTCTGGCCGGTAGAAAATCACATAGGGATACGGTCGCACCACGGCGCGGCGGATATCGCGCTTGTTGGTAAGCCGCCCGGAATTCGGGTGATCCGCGAGCAGATCAATCATGGCCTGAAGTCGTCGCTTGATGTTTTCGGCGCCCTGCGGCGAGCGCGCATCAACGTAGTCGAGGATTTCGGCCAACTGCCGGATCGCCCGCCGTGTGTACCGGACCTTCACAGTCCATGCTTCGCCCAGACGGCGCGGACCTCTTCATCTGTCGCAAACTCACCTCGCACGGCTTCGGCCAGCGAAGCGTCAAGGTCCGCGGCTTCTTCAGGCGTCAGCTCATAGGGTGGCTGGTCCACGCCCGCGAGTTGCAGGAGAATCCGCGCGAGTTCGTCCTGCGTCTCGTCTGGCAATGCGGATACGGCTTCAACAGCCTGTTCGAGCAACCGGGTCATGCTGCAAAGATAATGGTTTCGGCTCCTTTTAGGAAGCCTTGTAATGGTCTTGCGGCCCTCAGGGTTTGCCGATCGCCACCGCGATCGCGGCTGCCAGGAACGGGAATGGCAGCGACACCGCCGCACGAAACCAGACGAACTTCGCCGGCATGAACGGGATCTCCCAGAGGATCATGCGTTGGAAAGCGAACAGCGCCCAGGCGACGACGTAGGCGATCACCTGCGGCGAGCCGCCACCGACTTTCATGGCGACCGCGCCGATCGAAAAACCGACCACCGGGCCGCCCGGCGTGGCGGCGCCCGCGATGACGGCGGTGAGCACGCCGAGCCAGCCGCTATCGGGCCCGAGCCAGCCGGTGATGACTTCCGGCGGGATCACGGCGGCAATGAAGCCCGAGCCGATCACGCCGAGCGCGATGCGCGGCACGATGTTGATGAAGTCCATCGAGCCTTCGCGCACCGACGACACCAGCACCACGCGTCCGCGCTGCCAGGCCATGAAGCCGAGGATGGCGACCGAGCCCCACAGGGTGACATCGATGATCAGCGTGGAGAGGTTCACGAAGGCTCGCCCTTCGGATACATCCGGACATAGACGAAGCGCCCGAGCGCGCCGGCCAGAACCGGGATCGGCAGCGAGATCACGATCCGCCACAGCGTGAACTCGGTGCCGAGGATCGGCAATTCCCACGCCACTGCGCGGCCGTAGCCTATCAGCGTCCAGCTCACCACCATGGCGATGGTGGCGCCGAAATCGGCGCCGACCGTGAGCAATGCCGCCGCCACCGGATAGGCGGTGAAGGGACCGCCGGGCAGGATCGCGCCGAACGCCGTTCCGATCAAAAGTCCCTTCAGGCCGGAAGATGGCCCGAGCGCGCGCGAGACTTTGTCATGCGGGAGGATTTCGGCAATGAACCCGCCGAGCAGGCAGCCGGCCAGCACCCGCGGCAGGATTTCCCCGAACAGGAACAGATCGTGGGTGAGAATGCTGAGCACGCCGTCGATGCCGTCGCGCCGCCAGACCAGCGCGACGCAGACCGCGACCAGCGCGCCGATGAAGATCATCGACCAGCCGACTGGTTTGCGGGCGCGCTTGGGGCGCATCTCGCCGTCGTCGGCAGGCGCCGGGTCTTTCATCGGTGGTTCTGACAAGGCAATCGGTCGGCGGATAATGAGAATCCACCCTGCTTAGTCCCGGCCATCAAGTGAAGCAAACGGAAGCTGGCCGATATCCATGCGCATCTCAGGGATGCCCATGCGAGGGCGTCACGCGAGCTCAAGTCATCGTCAGGAAAAGTGGCGAACCAGTGCGAGGCCGCCGAACAGGCCTGCGATCGAGAGCACGACCGAGCCGATCACGTAGAGCGCGGCGAGCCCCAACTCGCCCCGTTCGTAGAGCAGCGCGGCGTCAAGCGAGTAGGCCGAAAAGGTGGTGTAGCCGCCGAGAACGCCGGTCATCAAGAACAGCCGCCACGGCTGCGACGCCTCGCCCTTGAAAGCGAGGTAGCCCGCGATCAGCCCCATCACGGTCGAGCCCGTGATGTTGATGATGAAGGTGCCCCAGGGAAATGCCGTGCCGAGGCAGCGGGCGCAGCTGACGTTGACGAGATGACGCAGCGTCGCGCCGAGGCCGCCCCCGAAAAAGACCAGCAGATAGCTCATCGCAGCATTCCTAGCACAGCAACGTCAACCGGCACGCCGCTTGTGCCGCACGCGCCTCCTTCCCGCAAGAATGGAAAGGGCATTACACCAATGAAAAAGGGCGGCAGCCACAGCTACCGCCCCTGTTCTCTCGTCATTCCGGGGCAGCCCGCAGGGCTGAACCCGGAATCCATTTCACATCGAGACATGCGGCCCGATGGATTCCGGGTTCGCGCTACGCGCGCCCCGGAATGACAAAGCGTCAAGCCTTGCCGAACAGTTCGTCGACGTATTCCCAGTTGATCAGGTTATCGCAAAACGCTTTCAGATAGTCCGGGCGGCGGTTGCGGTAGTCGATGTAATAGGAGTGCTCCCAGACGTCGCAGCCGAGAATCGGCGTCGCGCCGTAGACCAGCGGGCTCTCGCCGTTCGCGGTCTTGGAGATTTCGAGCTTGCCGTTCTTGACCGACAGCCAGCACCAGCCGGAGCCGAACTGGCCGACGCCGGCGGCGGCGAAATCGGCCTTGAACTTGTCGAGGCCGCCGAGATCCTCGGTGATCTTCTTTTCCAGACGGCCGGGCAGCTTGCTGCCGCCGCCGTTCGGCTTCATCCAGTTCCAGAAGTGAAGGTGGTTGTAGTGCTGGCCGGCATTGTTGAACACGGCCGGATTTTTCCCGAACGAGCCTTTGACGATTTCCTCAAGGGATTTGCCCTCGAATTCGGTCCCCTTGATCGCGTTGTTTCCGTTGGTCACGTAAGCCTGGTGATGCTTGTCGTGGTGATATTCCAGCGTTTCCTTGGACATATGGGGTGCAAGGGCGTCATGGGCATAGGGGAGGTTGGGCAGCGTGAAGGTCATGGGTGATGTCCGAACTGATGGGGTACGGGGGTGTAACGGGAACCCTTATAGAAGGTTCCTTTGGTGTTAAACACATCCAATTTGGCAAAACGGCAGGGTACAGAGGTAGCGCCCTGTCCGGCCCACGGCGGGAGCCTTGAGGAAATGGCATGAGCATCGAGATCGACGTCCTGAACGGGGACGCATCGTGGCCGAAGGCCGAACCGCTGCTGAACGCGGTCTGGCCGCGTCATGTCGTCGAAAAGCTGTCGTGGGGCCATATCGAATGGGCCCATGCCGACCTCCGCGTGCTGATCGACGCGCCGGAAGATTCTCCGAATCCCGGACTGGCCTGCCATGTCGGCATCTATTTCCGCGACGCCTTGTGGGACGGCCGCAAGGTCCACATCGGCGGGATCGGCGGCGTCTCGACCCGTGAGGATTGCCGGGGCCGCGGCTATGCGACGCTGGCGCTCAACGCGGCGATCAGGACCCTGCGCGACCACGAGGCGGTGCGCTTTGCGCTGCTGTTCTGCGAGCCGCACAATGAAGCGTTTTACGCGGCGCGCGGCTGGCATGCGTTCAAGGGCGAGGTCCATGCCGAGCAGCCGGGAGGAAGAATCCGCTTCGAGGCGATGGCGCCATACATATTCGATTTCACGCGCAAGCCGCGCGACGGAATAATCGACCTATGCGGCCTGCCGTGGTGACCCCTGCGCGGCCGTGGCTGGCCCGCGCCTGCCCTGCCCGATAATATGTCAGCCATAATGCATTCGATCGATATCGCAGAACTGATAGTGCAATGACCATTGAGGCTCCGCTCGACGCGCGCCCCGCAGCCGTTCCGCCGGCCGCGGTCAACAGCCTCCTGACGTCACCGATCCTGCCGACGCTGTTGAAACTGGCGATCCCCAACACGATCGCGATGTTCGGCACGACGCTGGTGGCGGTCGCCGAGACCTCCTATATCGGCCGGCTCGGCACCGAGGCGCTGGCGGGAATCGCGCTGGTGTTTCCGTTCGTCATGCTTACGCAGATGATGTCGGCGGGCGCGATGGGCGGCGGTGTTTCCTCCGCCATCAGCCGCGCCATCGGTGCCGGCGACCGCGACCGTGCGGCGACGCTGGCACTGCATGCGGCGATGATCGGCGCCTGCGCCGGAATCTTCTTCACCGTGATGATGCTGGTCTTCGGCCGTACCTTCTACACCCTGCTCGGCGGCAGCGGCGGCGTGCTCGAACAGGCGATGGCGTATTCGCAGGTGCTGTTCTCCGGCGCGATCGCGATTTGGCTGGTGAATACGCTGGCCTCGGTGGTGCGCGGCACCGGCGACATGCGTATCCCCTCGGTAACGCTGATCGGCACCGCGCTGGTGCAGATCGCGGTCGGCGGCGCGCTCGGCTTAGGGCTGTTCGGCCTGCCCCAGCTTGGCATGCGCGGCGTCGCCGCCGGGCAACTGACCGCATTCGCGCTCGGGGCAATCTTCCTGGCCTGGTGGCTGATCGGCGGCCACAGCCGGCTGACGCTCAACTTCAGGGGATTCAAGTTTCAGCGCGCCATGTTCGTCGACATCCTCAAGGTCGGTGCGGTGTCCTGCCTGTCGCCGCTGCAAACCGTGCTGACGGTTCTGATCTTCACAAAAATCCTCGCCGGCTACGGCACCGAGATCCTGGCCGGCTACGGCATGGGCTCGCGGCTGGAATTTTTGCTGACGCCAATAGCCTTCGCATTCGGCGTTGGCTCGGTGCCGATGGTCGGCATGGCAATGGGCGCGGGCCTCGTAACGCGCGCGCGGCAGGTGGCATGGACGGCAGGTCTCGCGTCCGCCATCACGGTCGGCACCATCGGCCTGATCGTCGCCGCCAGGCCGTCGCTGTGGATTTCGATGTTCACCAGCGATCCCGGCGTTACCGCCGCGGCTACATCCTATTTCACCTGGGCCGGGCCGGCGTTTGCCTTCTTCGGGCTGGGCGCGTGTCTGTATTTCTCCTCGCAAGGCGCGGCGAAGGTCGGCGGGCCGGTGATGGCGGGCACAGCAAGACTCGTGCTGGTCGGCGGCGGCGGCTGGTGGCTCTCCTCGATGGGCGCGCCGGCGTGGATGTTGTTTGCGCTGGTCGGCGCGGCGATGGCGGTCTACGGCCTCGGGACGGCGCTGGCGATCCGCCTAACGCGCTGGGGCAAGTGAAGGCCGCGTCGGCGCGCTCTACAGCGGCGAAACCCTACGCCGCCATCGCCTTCATCGCCGTCGCAGCCGACGCGTAGCCGCCGCGGGCGCCGTCGATGAAGTGGACATGATCGCTGCGCATCACCGAGGGCGCGAAGCAGGTCATCATCGCGGCATCCTGCCGGTGCAGGCCGTAGTGCGCAATGTGGCTAGAGGCGGCATCTTCAAGACGCTGCGTCAGCGCGCGCTCGAGTTCTACCGTGCAATCGAGGATCATCCGCAGGCCGTCGTCGTATTTGCGGAAGTCGGAATTCTCGACCACCTGGCGGATATAGTTCTTCGGCACGAAGTTGCCGACCTTGATGCCGAGGCGCAGCACCAGATAGGCCCACAGCGTAAAGGCGAGCACGACGGTGCGCCGCTTCAGCAACGATCCGCCGCGCGCGGCGCGCGCTTCATACTCCAGCCCGGCCGGCGGCCAGCGCAGCGGCGGCCCTTCCGACGGCACCGGGCGACCCGCGTCCGGGCTCTTCTCGACCAGCCGAATGATATCTTCGATGACCTTGCGGAAGGCGAGCGGATCGGCGCCCTTGGCCGGCACTACCAGCACCGACAGAATGAGACCGCGCGTGGCAGGGATTTCCTCAAAACGGCACGAAAGGCCGGACAGGTCCGGCTGCACGCCCGGCTCTGCAGGAGCGACGGCGAACTCGCCGCGCTTCATCGCGGCATCGGCCCAGCCGAGGCCACCGCCGGAAAACATTGCGTAGGATAGATTCGCCGACGGCCCGAAGCGGGCGACACGAACATCGAGACCGCGCGCACGGATTTCTCTCACCGGCACCAGCGCGACCCGCATGGCCAGATCGAGATCTTCGCGAACCCACGCCGCGGTTGCCGCCAGCGCTTCGCGCGCGCGGTCGAGATCGCCGGGCGACACCGCAAAGCTTGCGCCGTCGCCGCCGAACACGAACGGAAATTCGCGTCCGTCCAGCGCATTGGTGACGGCGGCGATCACGGCCGCGCCGGCCATGTTGACCGCCTTGTAGCGCTGGTTGGCGATCGCCTTGGTCGACTCGACGATGTCTGCGACGCCCACGCTCCAATCATTTGGCAACGGCGTATACAGCACCGGGTCCATCAGGCGGTCGAAGCCGCGAAAGACCGGGATGTTGCCGTAGAAAATGTCGGTGCCGTCAGGCGTCGTCATGGCGATGCGATACCCCGGTTCTCCAGCAGATACGGCCGACCTTGAAATCCGGTTCATGCAGCACGACGATTTTTATCCTTTACTATCCCTTGGCGAGACCCCGCAGCACCAGCTGGTTGAGCCGGCTGGCGAATGCGGCCGGATCCTCCGGCAGTTCGCCATCGAGGATCTGCGCCTGTTCCAGCAACAGCAGCGACAGATCCTTTGCCGCCTCCTTGTCGCCCGCAATCGCCGCCACCAGCGGATGGCGCATGTTGATCTCCAGGATCGGCTTGGTGACCGGGCCCTTGTTCTGCATCGCCAGCAGCCGTTCGAGCATGCGGTCGTGCGCGCCGCCGCCCGCGACCAGGCATGACGCGCTCGCGGTCAGCCGTTGCGAGGCGCGCACGTCGGAGACGCGCTCGCCGAGCGCGTCCTTGATCACCGCGATCGTCATCGCCTCGTCCGCGCCGGCCTCGTCCTTCTTGTCGTCGGCCTTGTCGTCCAGCAGCGGGATCAGGCCGAAATCGATATCGCCCTGGCTCAGCGACTTCAGCGGCTTGCCGCCGAAATCGAGCGGCGCCGAGGTCCAGAACGCATCGACCGGATCGGTCAGCAGCAGCACCTCAATGCCGCGCGCGGTGGCGGACTCAAGCTTCGGATTCGACTTGAGCCGCTCGACGCTTTCGCCGGTGAGGTAATAGATGTCGGTCTGGTTCGGCTTGAGATCCTCGACATATTGCCTGAGCGATCGGTTCTCGCCCTTCGTCGTGGTGAAGCGCGACAGGCCCAGCAGCTTCTCGCGCCGCTCGAAATCCTCCCAGATGCCTTCCTTGATGACCGGGCCGAACGCGTCCCAGATCTTTCCGAACACCTCTGGCTCCTTGTCGCCGAGGCTTTCGAGTTCGGATATCACACGGCTCGTGACGGCTTTCCGGATCTGCGCAAGCTGCGGATTGTTCTGCAGCATCTCCCGCGAGATATTGAGCGGCAGATCCTCGCTGTCGATCACGCCGCGGATGAAACGCAGATATGCCGGCAACAGATCGGCGTCGTCGGCGATGAAGACGCGGCGGACGTAGAGCTTGACCTTGCCCTTGCGCGCCTGGTCGAACAGGTCGAACGGTTTTGTCGACGGCGCAAACAGCAGCACCGCATAGGACTGCCGCCCCTCGGCCCGGTAATGCAGCGTCATCGCGGGATCGTCGAACGCGCCCGCGATCGACTGGTAGGCCTGCTTGTAGTCCTCGGGCGTGAGATCGGACTTCGACCGCTGCCACAGCGCGCTGGCCGAATTGATCTGGCGCGGCTCGCCCTCCTCCGGAACCAGTTCGATCGGAAACTGGATGTTGTCGGACCAGGCGCGGACGATGCGCTCGATCTCGTGGGCCTCGAGATATTTCGCCGCATCCTTTTTCAGATGCAGCACGATCTCGGTGCCGCGCGTGACGCGCGCAGCATCCTCCTCGCTCGCCGGCGCGATCTCGAACCCGCTGCCGCCCGAGGACGACCAGACGAAGACCTGATCGGAGCCGGCGCGCCGCGAAGTGACGATGATGCGGTCGGCGACCATGAAGGCCGCATAGAAGCCGACGCCGAACTGGCCGATCAGGCCGGCGCCGTCCTTGGCCTCGGTGAGGCGGGAGAGAAAGGATTTGGTGCCGGAGCGCGCGATGGTGCCGAGATTGTCGATCAGCTCCTGGCGGTCCATGCCGATGCCGCTGTCGACGACGGCCAGCGTGTCCGCCTGCTTGTTGGGGATGATCTTGATCTTTGGCGGCTCGCCGTCCGTGATCAGTTCAGGCGCGGCGATCGCCTCATAGCGCAGCTTGTCGCAGGCATCCGACGCATTCGAAATCAGTTCACGCAGGAAGATGTCGGTCTCCGAATAGACCGAGTGCACCATCAGGTTCAGAAGTTCGGCAACTTCGGCCTGAAACGGCTGGGATTCGGCGGCGGCGGTCGTGGTCATATCGGGCTCACTGCAAAGCATGCGGGTGGAAAGCCCTGATATAGCCATACCATCAGGAGTGGCAAGATTGCCGGGAACCCTGGAGCGCCGCTGCCCTCCCCCTCTACCGCTCGACGAACGCGCGCTCGAACTGGTCCATGATGGGCTTGAACAGGTAACTGAGCATGGTCCGGCTGCCGGTCTGCATGAACACTTCGGCCGGCATGCCGGAACTGAGCTGCAATCCGGCCAGCCGGCGGCGTTCCTCCTCCGGCAGCATGATCCGGACCGTGAAATAGGACATGTTGGTCTGCGTATCGCGGGTGGTGTCGGGCGAGACATACGACACTTCGCCGATCAACTGCGGCGTCACCCGCTGGTTGAAGGCCGAGAAGCGGACGTAGGCCTGCTGGCCCTTGCGCACCTGATCGATATCGTTCGGCTGCAGCCGTGCCTCGATCTGCAGGTCATCGGAGTCAGGCACCACCTCCATGATGGTATCGCCGGCGCGAATCACGCCCCCGATGGTGTGGGCGGCGAGTTGATGGATCACGCCCGAGGTCGGCGCGCGCATCTCGATGCGCTCGAGCACGTCGCGCGCGGCGACGCCGCGTTCGGTCAATTCGGCTTCCTTGCCCTGCGCCTCGCCGAGTTCCTTGACGACCTCCGTCCGCACATCCTGATCGAGTCGCACGATCTGAAGCTGCGCTTCGCCGATCTTGGCCTTGGTCTCGGCAATCGTGGAAATCAGTTGGCCGCGCTCGCCTTCGATTCTGGCGCTCTCGCGCTGCAGGGTCGTGAGCCGTGCCAGCGGCACGAGGCGCTTGTCGAACAGTTCCTGCACGCCGGTCAGTTCACCCGTAATCAGCTCGAGCTGCTTGGCCTTGGCGGCAACCTGGGATTCGAGGCCCTCGATCTCCTGGTTGAGCTGAGAGACCTTGCTCTGCAGCAGTTCCTTCTGGCTCTCGCGTGCAGTCACCCGCGCCCGGAACAGCGAAGCCTCCGATGCCAGCAGGTTCTTGACGTTGGCGTCTTCCAGGCGCGCCGACATTTCGGCCGGTATCGCCGGCCGGGGCAGACCGTCGCGCTCGGCAGAAAGCCGCGAGATCTTCGCGCGCACTTCGTCGAGTTGCTTGCTCACCACCTGCTGGTTGGCCTGCGCCTGCGTCGAGTCGAGCCGAAGCAGCAGATCGCCCGCAGTGACGCGCATGCCGTTGCGGACCGGAATCTGCGACACCACCCCGCCGGTCGGATGCTGGATGGCCTTGACGTTGGACTGGACCACCAGGTTGCCCGGCACGACCACGGCGCCCGAGAGCGGCAGCAGCACCATCAAGCCGAACGCGAGCCCGCCGACGATCAGGAGCGCCCGAAGCCCGGTGCGCAACTCGTGCTCATAGGCACGCCCCGCCCGCTGCACGATGCTGTCGCCAGGCGCACCGGCAGCATCGGGCGAGCCGTCGCGATTGACGAGAAACGCAACGCTCTTGTTGACGCCCTGGCGAGCGATATCGACCATACGCCCCTGGGCGCGTCCGGACACGACGGCGCTGGCCGGAATCGATGGCGCGAGGCGCGGTGCCTCGATCCGGAGCGGATCCCGCATCTCCAGCGTGGGTTCGATCTCCAGCGCCGGCCGCGATGCGTGTTTTTCCGTGGGCCTGAACCCGGGCTTCGCTGCCGGGCCCGGCGCGGGCCTGGGTGTGGTTCCGGTTGAAGGTCTCGTTGAAGGCCTTGTGGCTGCAGGCCTTGGGATGTTGATCAACGACGGATCGTCGGGCGCGATGATCGGCCCCCGCGCGCGCTGCGGGCTGATGAACTCCGGTTCGCGCACGGCCTGGCTGCCGCGCGGCGCCGGTGCATCGCCATCAGGGGCATTGCTCTGGAAACCCAACGGCCCGAGCCAGGCGTCGAGCACCCGCCCCATCTTGCCTTTCTTTTTGGAGCGTTTCGGCCGCGGCTGTTGGCGCGGGGGACGCCGCCCTTGCGAACGCTGGCTGTCAGGGGACGCGCGTCGCGGCTGGGATCGGTCCGGTTCGGGTCGATTCTCCTGGTCGAAGGCCTGCCGCAGCCGCTGCAGTTCGAGGATCAGCGCCTCGCCCTGCGGCCCGGAAGCGTCGCCATCCGGCTCGCTGATGCGAAGCCGCCCAGATCGTTCGTCGGCATACGTCGGGTCGATCATCTTCATGACGGAACACTCTCGGCCAGCGCTGGCCGCGGCTCTGCTTTCGCCTGCGGCGGCGCCGGCTCCTTCTTGCCGTTTGCCGCCTTGACGCGCGCAAACACTTCCGCGCTCGGGCCGAACGCGATCAACTTGCCGTCATAGAGCACCATCGTCATGTCGAGCGCGGAGAGCGCGCTAGGACGGTGCGAGATGACGATGACGATGGACTTGTTCTGGCGCATGATCCCGATGGCCCGGGTCAGCGCGTTCTCGCCGTCGGCATCGAGATTGGCGTTGGGCTCGTCCAGCACCAGCAGGAACGGATCGCCGTACACCGCCCGCGCCAGCCCGACCCGCTGCTTCTGCCCGGCCGACAGCGAAATGCCGCCGGCGCCGAGGCGCGTCGCGTAGCCCTCCGGCAGACGCAGGATGATGTCATGGACGCCGGCGATCTGCGCCGCCTTGAGAATGGCGTCGGAGGTTGCGTTCTCGTCGAAACGGCAGATGTTCTCGGCCACGGTGCCGTCGAACAGGCCGACGTCCTGCGGAAGATAGCCGATGTGGCGACCGAGATCCTCGTTGCGCCACTGATCGAGCGCGGCGCCGTCGAGCCGCACCGAGCCGCGATGCGCCGGCCAGATTCCGACCAGTGCCTTGGAGAGCGAGGTCTTGCCTGACGCGCTGGCGCCGAGCAGCGCCAGTCCCGCGCCGGCCTTGAGCGAGAACGAGACACCGGACACGATCGGCATGTCGAAGCCCGGCGCAGCCACCGCGAGATTCTGCACCGACAATTCGCGAAAGGGTCGCGGCAGCATCACTGGCGGCGCCGCAGGTGGCGCGGTCGCCTTGCAGATATCGCGCAGACGCGCAAGACCCTGCCGCGCGGCGACCAGTTGCTTCCAGCTGCCGAGTGCGATTTCGACCGGCGCCAACGCGCGCCCCATCAGGATGGATGACGCGATCATGATGCCGCCCGATGCCTTGTCGACCACGACCAGATAGGCGCCGATGCCCAGCATTCCCGATTGCAGGATGTAGCGCAGCACCTTCGCGGCGGAACCGAGATTGGCGTAGATGTCGGCCGAGCGGATATTTTCCTGCAGGTAGCGCTCGTTGGCCTGCGCCCAGCGGGCCCCCAGCCGATCGGTCATGCCGAGCGCCCGAACGATCTCCGCATTGCGCTGCGTGGCGTCGGCCAGCACCTGCCGCTGCGCGTTCAAGTCCATCGCCGACTTCGCCGCGCCGCGCGAGATCCGTTCGGTCAGCATCGTCATGGCGATGATCGCCGCGGTGCCGAGCAGCGCCACGAAGCCGATCAAGGGGTGGAACAGAAACAGCCCGATCAGGAACAGCGGAATCCACGGCATGTCGAGGAACGCCGTCGGCCCCATGCCCGACATGAAGGTGCGCACCTGATCGAGATCGCGCAGCGGCTGCTGCATCAGCACTGCCTTCACCCCGCGCAGCGGCAGGGTGGCAAGCGCCGAATGGATAGATCCCTGCAGCGCGCCGTCGAACAGCGTGGCGATCCGCGACAGCATGCGCGCCCGCATCGCATCGAAATAGCCCTGCACGACATAGGCGACCAGCACCATCAACGACAGCCCGAGCAGCGTCGCGAGGTTGCGGCTCGGAATCACGCGGTCGTAGACCTGCAGCATGTAGATCGAGCCGGACAGCATCAGGATGTTGATCACGCCGCTGAACACCGCAACGCCAATCATGCGCCGCGCGCTGTCGCGCAACGCAAGCGTAACGGGATCATCAGCAGCCAATGAGGAGAACAGTCCGGAAATGACGCGGGAAGACGCAGCCTGCGCCCGTCCCTGAGCGATACTCATTGAACAGCCCTTCCACTCGCTCGACGCCAAAGTCTTGTTGCAAGTCTCCTTGAAGGGTGATGCAGACCATTTTTCGGCGAGAATGCGACGAAGGATTCGGCAAGAATGCGACGAAAGCAGATCATTCGAACTCACGCTTGGGTAGAACGGTTGCAACGCGCTCTTTCATGCACGAATGCCTATCAGGCGTCGCCGGATGACATTCGGGCACGACGAGGCGTTCGCCGCAGTTCCGGCTCAAGCGACGTCAATGGCTTGAGTTTTCTTGCTCGATAGCGCGTCGTTGCCAGTTGCAGAGCATGTGCTGGCGTCACGGATTCGTCCGTCTATGACCTTGCTTGCGCACCCAATCGTCGCTGTGTGGGCCGATTGACGCCACGAAGCTAAACGATCCTTGAGCAAGCGCAACATCCTGCTCCCTGGCGGACGATTGTGCCTACGCATCATGAACTTGGGTGAATAGCAGGGGATGAAATATGGCGGGCTCCGCTGACAGAGAATATGTTCGAGAAGCCGACCGCGACGCGCCGGCGGATGAGGCCACGAATTCGTCGATCGCTCCGGTATCGCCGCCAGCCATCACGGTCTTCGACGAAACGCAGCCGACCAATCACGCGCGCGGTTCCTCGACCGCTCCCAGCCTGCTCGATCCCGGCACGATCTTAAACGATGCAATGCGCTCGCCTGTGATCGGACTCGGGCAGAACGGTGTCGAAGCAAGCCAGCCTGCATTTGGCAGCGCCGCGTCCCAGACCAACGATCTCGTCGCCCTGAAGAACGGTCTGCTCGCCGAGGTCAGTGCGGGGCAATATTCCGGCGCGACGCTCGGTCACGTTCAGGCGATCCTGTCTGATATCAACGCCGCCATCTCGTCGGCAAACGCCGCGGCAAGCGGCACCAGCGTGCCCGGCATGGAGCAGGCGCTCCGCGCCAGCCAGCTCAGCATCATCAATGCCGTCAACACCGATCCGGCGCTGGCGAATCCGGCGCCGCAGAACGGGCCAACCGAGCCGGTCGAACCAGAGGTGAAGCCTGCCGATCCCGCAGAAACGCCGACGGAAACCACCACGCCTGCAGAGACCGCAGAGACCGGCGATGCCACTGATACGGCGCAGGCCACCGAGGACCTGGATGCGGCGATCGCGGAGATGGAAGCGCTGATAGCCGCGAACCCTGAAGTGTTCAGCGGGTTGACCGTCGACGACGCCGAAGAGATCGTGCAGCAGATCCAGCTTGAGCTCGCCCAGCTCAACGAGGGGGGCGCCCCCCCTGGTACGGCACAGGGCGACAGGGTCGATATCACCGATATCGTGACCGGCGACATCGATCTGGCCAGCCTGGCTGCGCTACTTCAGTCGAATCCGCAGGGGTCGCAGACCGGCAACAGCGACGTCCACACCCTGCCACAGACTGCCGCCATGGCGATCAACGACGTCCCGGCCACGATCGGGGCGGGCGAGGCGGCCACGATCGCTGCCGATCACGGCCATTCGGGCACGCCCGAACCGGTGAACCATCTTCACGTCATCTGGGAATAGCGGCGCGGCACGACTCCCGGCGTTCCCGCATGGTTCGCGGGCACGCCGGGAGTTGGCTCGACGATGGTGTTGGAGACAAGATTTGTTCGGCAGCAAGACCGGCCGCTGGTTGCTGGCCCGGAAAGAGGAAGTAGCGGGGCGTATGCGTGAGGCAGCGTAAGACAGATTATGGCACCATCATACTACACTGGTTGTTCGTCGCCGCGTTCGTCGTTGCGCTCGTCAGCGGGTTGCGGATCGCAACAGAAACGCCCGATCGGACCTGGATCAACGTGCTGGATGTGGTGTTGCCGCGGGCGAGCGTATGGACCCTGCACATGCAGGCGGCCGTCGTGCTGGTGGCGGTAGCCGTGGGTTATGCCGTCTACCTGGTCCGTTCCGGGCTCTCGCGCCGCGTGAAACTGGACAAGGTCCGCTTGAGCGGGTTGTTCCGCGGCGGCCAGACCAGGCTCGGCGCGCTCATCGCGCTGATGTACTGGATCTTCTTTGTAACGATGACGATGCTGCTGGTCAGCGGAGGTCTGCTCTATTTCGGCTTCTACTCCGGCTACGACGTGGCGATGCTGCATTGGGTCGGGACCTGGGTGATCCTCGCCTTTGTCGTTCTTCATGTTCTAACTCAATACAGGAGCGGCGGCGCTGCGCAGCTGCTTCGCATCTTCCGCCCCGCGCCGCTGCCGGCCCCGCCGCCGCGGCTCGATGCCATCGAACTGCTCGGGATGCTGGCCGAGCAGTCGGCGCGCGGGACGCAGTCCGAAGATATCGACGAAGCGCTGCCGGAAGCGCCGTCTCACCCGCTTCAGCCGCAGGCGCGCCGGGAACACGCCTCCAAAACGGATCCGGCGCGGCGCCCGGGGCCCGGCCCAGCGCGGTCGCGAAATCCGACGCTGCAGGCCAATGCGTTTGTCGTGGCGACCGCAGCTGCGATCACCGGCGCCGGATTCATCGTGGCGACCGATCAGTTTGCGGTGGACCGGCTGCGGATTGTGCGCATCAGCACCGCCGCGGCGCCGACCCTGGACGGCGACACGTCGGACCGGGCCTGGCGCGGCGTGAAGCCGTTTTCGCTCCTGACCGGCGAAGGCGGGAATTTCGACGGCAAGGGCGAAACCCGGATCACGGTCCGCGCGGTGCATGACGGCACCTTTGCGTATTTCCTCTTCACCTGGGAGGACTCGACGCGCTCGCTGAAGCACCTGCCGCTGGTCAAGGAAGGCGACGGATGGCACCTGCTGCACTCCGGCTATCGGATCGGCGACGAGCATCAGTACAATGAAGACAAGTTTTCGGTGCTGTTGACGACGTCGGACGCCACCCTCGCAGGTGGCCGAACCTTTCACGCCGGGCCGCGGCCGGTCGAGAACGCGCCGGCGACCATGAGCGGCCGCGGCCTGCATTTCACCGGCGGCGGCTATGTCGATGTCTGGCAATGGAAGGCCACCAGCGGCGGCGCTACCGGCTGGATGGATGATTCCCATATCGGGCCGCCGCAGGAACCGACGCCGATGCAGGCGGCGAACGTCGTTCCATACCGGGGTGGCCTCGGGGCCGATCCGGGAACGACGAACTACAAGGACAATTTCACCATCGAGGCCGACACCTCCGGCGGTGCCACCCGCAGCCGCCTGATCGCCCCGCTTCGCCTGCCCAAGGTCGCCGAGACGACGACGGCAGCAATGGGCGCGGTCGATCTCGATCCCGATCACGGCGATAGCGACGGCGCGCGCTGGTACATGACCGAGCAGGAGTCGGTTCCCTACTCCACCGAGGCGGACGCGCGCATCCCGATCGGGACGGTGATCCCCGGCGTCATCGTCAACGGGGAGTTTTCAGGCGACCGTGCCGACATCAGGTGCGCGGCCCGCTGGGCCTCCGGTTATTGGGCGCTCGAGGTGAAGCGCCGGCTCGATGCCCCGAGCAAATTCGATGTGCCGATCAGAACCGGCGTTTCCATGCGGCTCGCAGCGTTCGATCACAGCCAGATCCGACACACAAGACATGTCCGGCCCATTCGTCTCGAGGTGGAATGATGAAGAAGATTTGCAAGGTAACCGTCAATGACGAGCCGTTTCTCGCCAATTGCGGCGACCTGCTGCTCGACTGGGCGTTGATGAATGGCGTCGATCTTCCGCACGATTGCCGCTCGGGTATCTGCGGCGCCTGCAAGGTGCACCTCGTCGACGGCAAGGTGTTCGGTGGCCAGACGCCTGGCGACGACATGATCCATGCCTGCCAGGCGAGGATCGTCTCCGATCTCGAGATTGCGATCGAGGCGGCGCCGGAGCCGACCACATTGCCGGCGCGCGTGGCCGAGGTCGTGCAGCTTGCGCCCGACGTGGTCGGCGTCGACGTCGAATTGCCGAAAGAACTGGAAATCCTTCCCGGCCAGTACTGCAAGCTGCAGTATCAGGGCTTTCCGGCGCGCTCCTACAGCCCGACCTATCCGCTGGAAGGCCGCCCGCACGACCGCCTGCTGCACTTTCACATTCGGAAGGTGAAGGACGGCCTGGTGTCGTCGGCGCTCGGCCGCGACATTCAGGCCGGACACCGCGTCAAGCTGACGGGACCGTTCGGCCGCGCCTTCTTCCGGGCCGGCCATCCGGGTCGCATCGTGCTGGTCGCGAGCGGGACTGGATTTGCGCCGATGTGGTCGGTCGCGGTCGCCGCGATCATGGAGCAGCCGGAGCGGGAAATGGTGTTCGTGGTGCAGGCACGGAGCATTCGTTCGCTGTATATGAACGCCGCCCTCTGCCGGCTGGCGCTGTTTCCCAACGTGAAGCTGATTCCGATCGTATCGGAACCGCAAAAGATATCGAATGCGGTTCGCAGCGGACGACCGACCGACCATCTGCCGCAGCTCTCGCCGGACGACGTGGTTTACACCGCCGGCGCGCCGGCGATGACCGAAGCCGTGGCACAGATCGCCAAGGCCGCGGGCGCCCGCTGCTACACCGATCCCTTCGTGCAGGAGCACAGCGGCTCCGAACAGGCCGGCCTGATGTCGCGGCTCACCGGGTGGCTCGCCGAGCCGAAGAACAAGCCCATCGCGATGCAGCCGGCGCGACAGGTAAATGTCGAGCGCCGCTTCGCTGCGCTGGCGAGGTCGATGCGCTAGAGCCTTTTCCGTTTCGATTGCATCGAAACGGGGCTCTAGATTTTTGATTTTGACGCGTTTTCTTCACGCGAACCGGCATCCACTTCGCTCGAAAACGCTATGGAATCATCCGAAATCGCGGCAATATATCGCCGGACGGACATGTCGAATGCCGCTCTGGCATTCGCGGCGATATTGCGGCCCCACCACGCGCCATAGATGCGGTCGAACGCCAGCGGTTCGACCGCGCGCGCGATCCGGCGCACCGCGCCTGCATTGAGCGGGATGTAGTTCGGAAAGCTGTACATGAAGCTGAGCGAGCGGCGATCCATCGCTACCATCGCGACGTCGCCGGTCAGCAGCGCGCCGCGGCCGCTTGCGCCCGTGCCCCAGTGCATGATGGTGCCGCCGGCGAAATGCCCGCCAGTCCGCACCAGCAGCAGATCGTCGGCGATCCGATGGTGGTCGCCGCTCCACGGCACGATGGCGGGATGCGGCCGCGTGACGAACGCGCGATCGTCGCCATGGAGGTAGACCGGCACGCCGCCGAACGCCTCGCTCCAGTCGGCGACCGCGCCGTAATAATGCGGATGCGAGACGGCAATCGCTCTCAGGCCGCCGAGCGAGCGGACGTAGTCGATGGCCTGGCTCGTCACCATCGGGACGCAGTCCCACATTACGCAGCCATCGGCCGTAGGCACCAGCAGCGCGCGCTGCCCGATCGCAAAACCCGGCTCGACCGCGATGCCGGCAAGGCCGAGATCGTCGCGCCAGACCAGTTTGTGACCTTTCGCCATCTCCTCGCGGGTGAGCCATTGCTGGCCGTTCCAGTTGACATATTGCCGCTCGTCCTCGCAGACCGGGCACGCTGGCGGCGGCGCGGCGCTTTCGGGGAACTGCGCGCCGCATTGTTCGCAAGTCCAGAGAGGCATGGCGATCACTCCAATCCGGCGGAGTGGTAGCGCAGAATGCACCGATCGGCCACCGGCGATCGGCACCGCCTGGAACGGGTTGACGTAGTTGATGATCCCCCTTGGATATTCCTACGGCTCGAACGCGAACACCTTCTTCCAGTCCTGCTTCATGTCGACGACCGACCAGCCCTTTGCCTTCGCCTCGTCCAGCGCCTTGTCGAGCCTGCCGACCTTCGACTGCCGGTCGTAGGCGTATTCGCGCTCGGCATCGGTATGGTGGACGATGCCGGCGAAGCGCACGCCGGGGCCCGCGGTGGTCCATTGCAGCATCTGCAGATCGCCGTCGGAGTTGCCGAAGGCGAAGATCGGTCGCCGCCCGATGAAGCGGTTGATGCCGACCGGTTTGCCCGGCCCGTCATCGATGAATTCGACCTTGGCGAGCTTCATCAGCTCCGGCTTGCCGTTCGGGGCAAACTCGAACTTCACCACGCCGGACGAGCCGACCACCTGCTCCGGCGGAATGCCGTAGGCCTTCTCGACCCAGGGCCGCATGAACTCAATGCCGCCGCCGGAGACGATAAAAGTCTTGAAGCCATTGGCGCGCAGATAGGCGAGCAGTTCCAGCATCGGCTGATAGACGAGGCTGTTGTAGGGCCGATTGAAGCGCGGATGCCTTGCGGTTGCCATCCAGTCGAGCACCTCCTTCGCAAATACGTCCGTTGTCATGCCGGCGTGGGTCGCAGCCACGATTTGCAGCAGGCCCTTCTCGCCTGATGCACCCAGCGCTTTCATGTCCCTGTCGAGCAGCGCCTTGAACGGCTGCTTCGTCTTCCATTCCGGATGCTGCGGCGCCATTTCCCTGACGCGGTCGAACGCGAAGGCGAGTTGGAAATAATAGGGCTGCTCGGTCCACAGCGTGCCGTCATTGTCGAAGGTGGCGATACGCTGCTCGGCGGGCACGAAATCCGCACTTCCCTGGGCGGTGACGCGCGCGACGAAGCCGGTGATTGCCTTCTTCGTCGCGCCGTCATTCCAGGATGGCAAGGGATCTACCGGCTGCGCGACCGCAACGGAGATGGTTGCAAACAATGCAATCAGCAGAGCGTTGAACCGTGCCATCATGGTTGTTGTCCTTTCTACATTCCGTCAGTCCCTGTTCGTTCGCACTATCGCGGCTTCATCCGCTCAAGCTCGTTGAGCCGCTTCAGGGCCGCCTGCTGCCGGAGCAAGCCATAGTTGATCCCGCTTGCGTTCAGCGAACTGCCCTCCTGATAGGGGAACTGGTCGAAGTCGGAGAAGAACTCCTTGATCTTTCCCTGCACGGGAACGATCAGCCACATGTTCCGGGCAAGGAATTCTATCGCTCCTCCGCCATCCTCCATCCCGCGCTCATAGGGATCCATGCGCAAATTGGCGATCAGCGCCCAAGATGGTACTTCGCGCGTCGCGGTCGCGATGTTTCCCTTGGAAGCCGTGGCAAAGCTCAGCTTCCAGTCGTTCCAGCGGATCGCATTGAGATTGCCGCCCTGATCGAAATAGTAGATCGAATCGCGGGGCGGCGTCTGGGTTTCACCCTTGAAGAACGGCATGAAGTTATAGCCGTCGAGATGCACCCTGAAGCTCTTGCCGCCCGCGCCGGCAAATCCCGCCTTCATCTTTTCCTTGATGTCAGGAATACCGGCCGCCGCGCAAAGTGTCGGGAACCAGTCGATCAGCGAGATGGTCTCGTTATATTGCGTCCCAGGCTTCACCACGCCGGGCCAGCGCACCATCATCGGGATGCGGAAGCCGCCCTCCCACGTTGTGCCCTTTTCGCCGTGGAACGGGGTCTGGGCTCCGTCGGGCCAGAGCGCGAGTTCGGCGCCGTTGTCGGTGGTGTAAAGTACAATCGTGTTGTCGGCGATGCCGAGATCGTCGAGCTGCTGCAGCAGTTCGCCGACCATTCCATCGTGCTCCACCATGCCGTCGGCGTGAATGCCTTTGCCGGTCTTGCCAAGGGACGATTTCTTCAAATGGGTGAAGACGTGCATCCGCGTCGAGTTGAACCATACGAAGAACGGCCGGCTCGCCCTGGCCTGGCGACCGATGAAGTCCTTGGCGGCACCCAGGAACTCCTCGTCGACGGTTGGCATGCGCGCGGTATTTAGAGGACCCGTGTCCTCGATCTTTCCGTCCGCGGACGACTTGATGACGCCACGAGGGCCAAACTGCTTACGGAAGTTCGGATCCTTCGGATAGAAGTAGCCTTCCGGCTCCTCCTCGGCGTTCAGGTGATAGAGATTGCCGAAGAACTCGTCGAAGCCGTGCTTGGTCGGCAGATGTTCGTCGCGGTCGCCGAGATGGTTCTTGCCGAACTGGCCGGTGGCATAGCCTTGCGTCTTCATGACGTCGGCAATCGTCGGCATCCAGTCCTGGATACCATGGGGATCGCCGGGCATGCCGATGGTGAGCAGGCCTGTGCGGAACGGTTCCTGGCCGAGAATGAAGGAAGCGCGTCCCGCGGTGCAGCTTTGCTGACCATACGAATCGGTGAAGATCGCCCCCTCCCGCGCGATGCGGTCGATGTTGGGCGTGCGATATCCCATCATCCCCATCGTGTAGGCGCTGATCTGGGGAATGCCGATATCGTCACCGAAGATGACGAGGATGTTCGGCTTGCGGCCGGCGGCTGGCGCCGCTGGAACTGGCGCGGCAGGGGCCGCGGCGGGGGCTGCCTTCTGGGCCTGTGCGAATGCCTGCGATGTCAGCGCTGCTGTCGCGACAAGCGATGACGAGCCGAGCAGCACTGCCCGGCGATTGACGTCTGCTGTGCCACAGTTGGTATCGGTTACGGTGTCTTCGTGCCTCTTCGTCTCGTTACTCATTCGACGCTCCCTGGCTACTTTGTTCACTCGTTCCAATGATCCGAATTTTGAGCTCTGTTTGTTTTGTGTGGTTATGCTCTGTTCATCGGGCCACCTTTCTGCCGCCAAGGGCGCACGCGTTGCGGAAACCGACGGGGTTGAGTTGTTGGGGCAAGCGCATTTTGTCGCGATATTCTGCGCGGGGTCGCAGTCGTCGTCGGGCAGCAGTCACCCGGTGCAGCAGTTGACGTCGCGACCACTGGCCTGCGCGGCTCTGTGCCGCAAACAGTTCGGCTTCAATCGCATCGATCTCGTGATCCAACGAAGGGTCACCCGCAGCTACCTTGAAGGCTTCGATCGAATGATCCGATGTCGTCGCGCCAACATGCGGCAGCCAGTCGAGCATGGCAAAATATGCAGCCTTGGCGTCGCCGTGCTGGACCGCATGGCGAAATCGGCTGAACGCAAACGCCTCGGATTGCAGATACGCCTCTCGGCGACGGCGATGATGGACGGCAATCCTCCGCACCGCTGCAGGCGCGAGCCAGCTGAGGCCGCCGACGACAAGGGTCGCAAGCAGCGCAAGCCGCCAGTGATCGACGATGAGATCGACGATCGCGGCCCAGGTCGTACGCGCCACCGGAGCGCTTGCCTCGGATGATTGCACCGCCGGATTGGCTGCGACCTGCATCGTCACCGCGTCGAGATGCGCAGTCTCGACGCGCCTTTCGGCAACGTTCCACCAGCGGACGTCAATCGCAGGCAGTGAGTATTCTCCGGGCTTCTGAAGAATGTAGGTCGCAGAATCCGTCCGCGTCGCCGACAACGCATCGGAGCGCCCATCGGTCTTGTCCTGCAACGCAGGTTGTGTCGGATAGACGGCAAGGCCATCCACCGACGGAAATGTCACCGGCGGCAGCAGCATTGCCGGTGTCTCCTCCGCTTTCATTGTCACCGTGCGAGTGACGGAGTCTCCCACCTTGAGCTGTTCGGACGATCGCCTGACGGCCTGTTCGATCGTCAGGCCACCGGCGGCGAGGAACGGGTTCAGGTCGGCCGCGGCATCGGGAATGAAGGCCTCAAAGGACACGCGCGGCAGCGCAATTTCTTCCTCCCGCACGGCGGGCGGCTCCGCCGCGTACCTGACGTTGACTTTCTGATCCGCGACGGCGTAGGAGCCGGCTTCCTGCGGATAGATCGCGAACTCGAAGCGCACGCCGGCATAACTCGCCCCATTGCGCTGGTCGGAGAGATTGACGTTCTGCAACGGCCGCGTCACGGCGTTGCGGACCTGGAATCCCGGCAGCTCCGGCGGCGAGGTCATGTAGTTCGGCGCCAGCACGTCGATCCGCAGCGTCGTCTTCTGCCCGACCACGACGCGCGCGGGATCGACGGTCACCTGCAATATCGGCTCGGGTGCGCCGGCCTGTTGCGCCCACGCGCTGCACGCCGCTGCGAATGCCAGAACAGCGATGGCCAAGGTACGCGTCATGGCTTGCTCCCCGCGCCCGAGGGACCGGCCGCCTGGATCGCGAATTTCAGCTTGAGAAAATCTGCGGGCGTCGTCTGCACGGCGCGCATCCAGGCTTCCGCGGCGCCGGCCGTGGTGACGTCTTGCGGCGTGACCTGGATGCGCTTGCCGCCCTTCTGCCTGGGATCGACCTTCATCTCGTCCGCCTTCTGGTCCGGCGGCGCGCTGTCATCCTGTTCCTGCTTGCGGCGCTTTTCCTCCTGCGCCTCGAACAAGGCGACGACGATCGCGCGATTGGTCTTCGCCGCGGCATGACCGGGCTGCGCCTTCAACACTTCGTCATAGGCCTTGATCGATTTTTCCCAGGCGTGGTTCTGCGCCTCGGCATTACCGAGGGCGAACTTGCCCTCGATGGTCTCGACCTTGCGGAACGCCTCGGCCGCGGCCAGGAAGTCGAGGGCGCGGTAGGCGGCAATCCCGCGCCACATCGGATCGGCGAAGCGTTGGGCGGCCGTGCGGTAGTCGCCCCGATCGAATGCCATTCGGCCCTGCTGGTCGGGCGTGAGCCACAGATCCGTAAAGCGGTGCGGCTGCTGCTCCTGCGCTTGGGCAGGCAGCGCCTGCACGCAAACAAACAACATCAGCACCCAGGCCACCGTCGTTCCGCGCCGGAACCAGAGCAGACCGAGCAGCGCGATGGGAAACAGCAGCCAGTAGCCTTCGTCGCGCCATTGTGTGCCGAACGCATCGCCCTGTGCCGCCTGGAAGCGGGTTTCGATCCGGCGCTCGATCGCCTGGATGTCTGAATTATCAACGGTGACGCGCACGACGTCGGAGCCGAGGCCAATCCCTCCCCCGGGCTGGGCAGGCGCCACGCTCAACAGCGCGACGCCGTTGCGGCCGGCGGCCTGGCGGATGACGGCCTCCTCGCCGAGATCGTCGGCGACAACGAGGATCGTTCCGGCAACCGGCTCGGCGGCAAGGAACTGCGTCGCCAGCGAGACCGCCGATGTGACGTTCTTTCCATCTCCCGGCATCAGGCCGGTTGCCAGCGCCGCAAGGAACGGCGCGATCACCGCGCTGTCGTCGGTCAGTGGCATCACGAGGTGCGCGGTGCCGGCATAGGCGATCAACCCGCTGCGCGCTCCGGCGCGGGCGGTGAGCAAGTCGCCAATCTTCTGCTTGGCCCGTTCGAGGCGCGTCGGCGCGACGTCCGGCTGATCCATGGTCGCGCTGAGCGCGAACACAATCATCAGCGGCGCCTTGTCTTCGACGAACGGCGGCAATTCGCGCCGCCAGGTCGGTCCCGACAGGGCGACGATGCCGAGCACGAGGCCCGCCGTCACCAGAAAGAGCGGATTGACGCCGCGTCCCGTGCCGGGCTGAACGATCAAGTGCTGCAGCAGATGCGGTGCGATCACCCCGCCCCATTGCACCCGTGGGTTCTGGCGCCGCAGCAGCATCGCGAAGATCAGCGCGACCGGAATAAGCGCGAGCAGCCACAATGGCCGTAGCAGGTGGAACGGGATGCCGGCTGCGTCAGGCATGACGAAGCGCCCCCTTACGTTCGCGTTCGCCTGCCAGCCACAAGCCGAGCCACAACGCCAATCCCAACACGACCGCTGCACCCAGCGGCCACTGGAACAGCGGCAGTTTGGGACGCCACGACAGCGTGTCGAGTTTCGCCGGTGCGAGCTTGTCGATGTCGGCATAGATCGCCTGCAATTGCGCGCCATCCTCGGCGCGGAAAAAATGCCCGCCGGTCGTTGCCGCCACCGATTGCAGCACGCTGAGATCGACGCGATTTTCGCCCGACGCCGCGGGATCGCCGACGCCGATCGTGTAAACCGCGACATCTTTCTGGCGCGCGATATCGGCAGCGTGTTCGGGCGGCACGCGGCTCGCGGTGTCGTTGCCGTCGGTGAGCAGGATCAACAGCTTCTGTTTGGCGCTGCTGCCCTCCAGCGTCTTGATCGCAAGCCCGATGGTATCCCCGATCGCCGTCTGCTGTCCGGCCATCCCGACCTGGGCCTGGTCGAGCAGTTGCTGCGCGGTCTGCAGGTCCTGGGTGAACGGCACCTGCACGTAGGCTTTGGTGCCGAACAGGATCAGCGCCAGCCGATCGCCGCGCCGCCGCGCGATAAAGTCCTTGATAACGCGCTTGACGCCATCGAGGCGCGTAAGCGTTGCACCGTCAGGGGTGCGAAAGTCGCGCTGCTCCATCGAACCGGAGATGTCGATCGCCAGGATGAGATCGCGCGCAGAAACCTCACGCGTCACAGCGTCGCCGACCCATTGCGGCCGCGCCAGCGCCACCACAAGCAGGATCCAGATCAAGGACGCCACGATCATCTGCACGCGCCGCCGCTGCAGCACCACGGCGCCTCGCTGCGGGGTCTGCCCCGTGGCGGCCGCCAGCCGGTCGAAGAACGGGACCTGCACCGACGCCTGCCGCGCGCGGTATGGCGGCAGCAACCACCATGCCACGATCGGCAACGGCAGCAATACGAGCATCCATGGCCAGGCCAGTTCAAACATGGTGCACCCTGATCCAGCGATCGACGAGGCCGCGTAGCGCATTCAGTTCGTCGCGGCCCGGCGTGGTCGGTTGATAGGGGCCGCTGACGAGCCATTGCCCCACGCCTCGCGAAAATTCGTTCCCTCCGTAGCTACGGTCGAGAAATTCCAGCCATGCCTTCCCGGTAAGCGGCGCTATCGCCTCACGCGGAAACGCGCCCAATGCCGTGCGCCGCACCAGCAAAGCGAGTTGATCGACCAACCGGCGCGGCGCCGCGTCGGCCGCCGGGTGCATTCGATCCAGTTCCCGCAATGCCTCGCGGCGGTATCGACTGGCGCGACGGTGATGCACGAACCGCCAGATCGTCCACACGGCCAGCGCGACGATCAGCGCGATGGCGATCCGCGATGGCCAGGTCTGCGGCAACAAGCTCACTTCCTGCGGGAGCGGAATGTCGATCAGGCCCGCGAGCGGATCGGCTTGCCTGGTTTGCGGATCAGCCAATGCTCGCCCCCATGTGCCCGTGGCCGCTGCCGCGCCGGTGTGGCTCTGCAGCTTGCCGAGCAGGCGACGAAGCTGTTGCGCCGTATCTTCGGCGGCGCTGAGCGGCAGCACGGGAACGCAGATTTCCTGCGTCCAGGCGAAGACCGCCTTCAGCCGCGCCTGCGTCGCCTCCACGATGCTCTTGCGCACGCTCTCGCGGCCCACTTCCAGATGAATCTGCAGTTCGCCGTCGGTGACGGTCATGCTGGCCGAAGCCGGCAGTTCGCTCTGCAGGGGATCGTGGACGAGAAGCGCCACGACGTCGTTGTGGCGAGCCATGGCCTCGACCATGCCGCGCGTGTCATCGTCGGCGCCGTCGAAGTCGCTGATGACAATGACCGCCGCATCGTGCAGAGCGCGCCGCTGCGCCTGCCGCAACACCTTGTTCAGCATCGACGGCGATGCGGACAGGCCGCGGCCGACGCCAAGCGCCCGATTGCTTGCTACGATCGCGGACAGGATCTGCAACACGGTCGAGCGGCTGCGCCGCGGACGGAATTCGGTCATCCCACGATCGTCGAACACGATGGCGCCGACGCGATCGCCTGCGCCGAGAACGCGCCACGCACTGATCGCTGCGGCTTCCGCCGCCGTGACCGATTTCATCGAGCGCTGGCTGCCGAAGAACATCGGCAACCGCTGGTCCACCACCAGCAGCGTCTGCCGGTCGCGCTCCTCGTTGAAGACACGGATATGCGGCTTCTGCAGCCGCGCAGTCACCTTCCAGTCGATCGAGCGGACGTCGTCGCCGGAACGATAGTCACGGATTTCCTCGAAGTTCAGGCCACGTCCCCGCATGCGCGAGGCGAACCGGCCGGACAGCAGGCTGTGCACCGGCTGTTGCGGCAGGAACGAAACCTTGCGTCCGCGATATTCAAGCGCGAGCAGATCGTCGAGACTGACGTAGACACCCGGTGCACTGGCTGTCCCGTCGGCCATGGCGGCCTCACGCTGCTGAAACAAGTTCGGTGATCTTGTCGATCACCTGGTCGGCATTGATGCCCTGCGAGACCGCCTCGTAACTCAGGATCAGCCTGTGGCGCAGGCAGTCGTGAACCACGGCACGGACATGGTCGGGCGTGACGAACTCCTGGCCGTCGAGCCAGGCGCGCACGCGGGCGCAGCGATCCAGTGCAAGACTGCCGCGCGGGCTGGCGCCGACCTGGATCCATTTGCCGAGGGGATCGCCGTAGCGGCCGGGGAAGCGCGTGGCATAGACGATGTCGACGATGTATTTCTGCGCCAGATCCGAGACGAAGACGCCGTCGATCTCGCCGCGCGCATCAAGTATCGCCTGCTGCGGCACCGGTGCCGGTTCGGCGGCATGGTCCTTCGGCTTCTGCGCATTCTCCGCACGATTGAGCTTGATGATCTCGCCTTCGGTCGCCTCGTCCGGATAGGTGATGACGACGTGCATCAGGAAGCGATCGAGCTGCGCTTCGGGGAGAGGATAGGTGCCCTCCTGTTCGATCGGATTTTCGGTGGCCAGCACCATGAATAGCGGCGGCATCTTGTAGGTCTTGCCGGCGACGGTGACCTGCCGCTCTTCCATCGCCTCGAGCAGTGCCGACTGCACCTTGGCCGGCGCGCGATTGATCTCGTCGGCGAGCACAAGGTTGGCGAAGATCGGCCCCTTCTCGAACTGGAACTGGCCGCCCTTGTCGGTCTGCACGTAGATCTCAGCGCCAGTTACGTCCGAGGGCAGCAGGTCCGGCGTGAACTGCACGCGCGACAGATCCGCCGCCAGGTTTTTGGCCAGCGTCTTCACCGCGCGGGTCTTGGCGAGGCCCGGCAGGCTTTCAATCAGCAGATTGCCGTTCGCGAGCAGCCCGATCAGCATGCTCTCGACCATGCGATCCTGGCCCAGCACGGATTTTCCGATGCGCGCCTTGAGGTCGACGATCGCATCGCGGGCGGCCGAAGCTTTCGCGGGGCCGGACTTCGCGGCCGATGGCTGCTGAGTGGTCGCGAGATCGGACATGCTTCACTCACGGAGTTTGATGTTTCCCCGGTCGCCACAGGCGGCGGCCGGTCTGCCGTGTTGCGCTGCGGCCTCAAAGCCGCAGCCCATTCGCCGAAGCGTTACTTCGGTCCCGCCTTGTCCATCGACTTCATCAGCGAGTCGACCATCTGGTCGATGCTGAAGCTCGCGGAGCGCTGGCTCGGCGGATATTCCTTGAAGGTCTGCAGGAACGGCGCCACGCGCCACACGCCGTACTGGGCGAGATAGGCGTTCTTGGCAAACCAGTCATAGTACTGGTCCGACACCACGTCGGCGCGTTCGAACGGATCCATCCGCAGGTTGAAGATCTTTGGTGCGCGCAGGCAGGTGAACGGATTGGCCCACACCACGAATCCACCGGGCTGCCGCTGCTCGCAGAACACGATCTTCCAGTCGCCGTAGCGGTACGAGACCACTTCGCCGTCGTCGTTGAAGTAGAAGAACTCGTTGCGCGACGATTTAGCCTGCTGACCGGTCAGGTACGGCAGCTGGTTGTAGCCATCGAGATGCACCTTGAAGGTCTTGCCGCCGACATTGGCGCCTTTCGCCAGCCGATCCTTGATGTCGGTGTCGCCGGCCGCAGCCAGCAACGTCGGGAACCAGTCGAGGCCCGAGACCATCTCGTTGGATACTTCCCCGGGCTTGATGCGGCCGGGCCAGCGGACCATGGCGGGCACGCGGAACGCGCCCTCCCAGTTGGTGTCCTTTTCGCTGCGGAACGGCGTCGTCGCGGCATCCGGCCACGACCACTGGTTCGGCCCATTGTCGGTCGTATAGACTACGATGGTGTTGTTGCCGATTCCGAGATCGTCGATCGTCTTCAGGAGCTTGCCGACGTCGCCATCGTGCTCGATCATGCCGTCGGCATATTCGTTGCCGGGCATGCCGCTCTGTCCGCGCATCGACTCGCGCACGTGCGTGAATGCATGCATGCGCGTCGTGTTCATCCAGGTGAAGAACGGCCTGTTGGCCCTGACCTGCCGCTGCATGAAATCGATGGCGGCGGCAGTGGTCTCGTCGTCCACCGTTTCCATCCGCTTGCGATTAAGCGGTCCGGTGTCCTCGATCTTGCCGTCCGCAGACGCCTTCAGCACGCCGCGCGGCGAGTTGCTTTTGACGAACGCGGTATCGTTCTTCGGATAATACGGTCGCTCCGGCTCTTCTTCGGCGTTGAGATGGTAGAGATTGCCGAAGAACTCGTCAAAGCCATGCTTGGTCGGCAGGTACTCGTCGCGGTCGCCGAGATGGTTCTTGCCGAATTGCCCGGTGGCATAGCCGAGCGGCTTGAGCGCCTGCGCGATCGTGATGTCGCGGTCCTGTAGCCCGACCGGCGCGCCCGGAATACCAACCTTGCACAGCCCGGTGCGCAGGCAGACCTGTCCCGTGATGAATGTGGAGCGGCCCGCCGTGCAGCTGTTCTCCGCGTAATAGTCGGTGAACATCATGCCTTCCTTGGCGATGCGGTCGATGTTCGGTGTCTTGTAGCCGACCAGCCCATGCGTATAGACGCTGATGTTGGATTGACCGACGTCGTCGCCGAAGATCACGAGGATGTTCGGTTTTGCTGCAGCCGGCTGCTGAGCCAGGGCTGGGGTTCGAGCGAATGAGGAAAGGCTAGTTGCAACAAGTGCTGCAGCGAACAGGGTATGAAGCAAGGCTTTCGGCTTTGACTTTACGTCGTCGCTCATTCGCTTTCTCCCTTTTATCGTTTTTTTGTTGAGCTTTCTTCAGCCGACCGCGTTCAGTTCTCACCGGTCTCGACGAAACCGACGATCGCTTGCGCCGTGGCCTCCTTGTTACCGGCTGTCCTCTCCTTTCGTGGTTGTCGGACGGACGACGCACCTGAAACTGACGTGACTGGTCGAGGTATCCACCGCTTCGGCATGGCGCGCGGCCGGGCGGTAGCGGCGGCAGTAGTTCGGCGCGCAGAGATGCGAGCCGCCCTTCAGAACCTTGCGCGGAATACGGATGCTCGGTTGACATGGATCAAGGCTGCACGCTTCGGGACCACCGCGCGGATTGAGAGGAATGCAGCACGCCTTCGGCGCATCGCCTTCGTGCTTCTGCGACCACCAGTCCGAGGTCCACTCCCACGTGTTGCCGATCATGTCGTGGACGCCGTAGCCGTTCGGCGGGAACGCCGTCACCGGCGCGGTGCGTTCAAAACCGTCCTCGCAGAGATTCTGCACGGGAAAGTTTCCCTGCCAGGTGTTGGCCATGTGCCTGCCGTCGGGTGTCAGCGTGTTGCCCCAGGCGAATTCTTCGCCGTCGAGGCCGCCGCGCGCGGCGAATTCCCATTCGGCTTCGGTCGGCAGATCCTTGCCGGCCCATTTCGCGTAGGCCAGCGCATCGCTGTAGGAGACGTGCACGACCGGATGGTTGTCGAGCACGTTGATATTGCTCTTCGGGCCGTAAGGGTGACGCCAGTCGGCGCCCTTCATGAAGGTCCACCACTGGCCCCAGTCGCGCAAATTCGTCACCCGTTGCGGCGGCGAGAAAACCAGCGAGCCGGCGTAGAGCATGTGCGGAAGCGCGCCGGGATAATCTTTCGGATCGGGAGGTATCTCGGCGAACGTGGTGTGGCCCGTCGCCTTGACGAAAGCCTTGAACTGCTTGTTCGTCACCGGTGTGCGATCGATCCAGAATTCATCGACCGTCACGCGATGGACCGGTGCCTCTTCCGGATAGTGGTCGTTCGAACCCATCCGAAACGTGCCGCCGGGAATCCTGACCATGTCGCCGGTCAAGTTGTCCTCCGATGGCCGATCGTTCCGCGCGATGTCGGGCGTCCGCAAGAGCGTCATGGCCCAGGCTCCAGACCAACTCCAGACGATGTCGGTTACGGGCAGGTGTCCCAGAACCCCTGTGTCCGGGTCGGATCGGTGTAATACCAGCACATGCCGGGAGCAGGTGCTGCCCCGGCATACGTCGCCGCCGCTGCCGCCGTCACGAAGCCGAGCGCCGCACCGGCAGCGATCGCGCCGCCCGCCGGCCACCTGTACCAGCCGGGCCGCGCCCAGCCGGCATATCCCGGTCGTACCACGGCACCACCACGCACGACGGTGGTGCGGCTCGCCACGTTGCCGCGTGGACCGACCACGGTGGTGCGGCGAACTGCAGCGCCACCCCGCGCACGAATTTCAGTGATGAGTTGATCCTGCTGCCTAAGCTGCTGCTGCAGCGAACCATTCGCCTGCGGGACAAGAGCTGAAGCGGGCACAGCCGTCAGGATTCCGAACAGGCCCGCCGCAAACGCAACGCATACAGATTTAACCATGGGACATTCCACTTCTCTTGACTGGAAGCTACTTGGCCAAGCCCACCGGAATACCGCTGACTGCGTGTCCCGGCGATGACCGAACACACTCCGAAGCGCACAACCTTCCTTGCGTGCACCCGATCCTAGTCGGCGTTCACGCCTGACGTGTCGAAGATGCAGCGATGCTAGGACAACTCGGCGTTGTTGTGATGTGCAGTTTGTGCCAATCTGCACGGTAGGAGACAGATCGGGACCTGGTTTAATTCCAGACAACGGGGATACCGAGCCATGCTTCGGCCGATCTCGGTGAACAGTTGCAGCCTGCACAGCTTCGAAGGCCTGCGCGAAGCCATCCAAGGCACCCATGTCGAGGTGATGCAGCTTGGCCATGGAAAATTCACTGGCGCCTTGAGCCATGTCGGCATCGGAGATTTTTCGCTCAGTATCGGTTCGTTCTCCGTTGGCGTTCGCGCTCAGCGCGTTGCGGCCGACGACAAGCTCATCATCGGTATGCTGCTGAGCGCGGAGGACCGTGTCACCCACTGGTCGTTCGACATGCGTCCGGCGGACGTGCTCGTGATGCCGCCCTGTACCGAGCATGACAGCGTTTTCCATGGCGCCGCGGCGTATGCCGCGATCCGCCTCGATCTCGCCGAAGTCGCGTCGGTGTTCAAGGGCGAACCGAGGCTGAGCGATCCCGCCGCGTGGCTCGAGAAAAATCACTACAGGGCGCTCAATGCGGCGAGCCTCGCGGCGCCGCGCCGCCTGCCCCTGATCATTTCCCACCTGGCGCAGTACCAGGGGGCGCTGTCCGAGGCCGCCGCCGATTTCTGGAAGCGGTCGATCGTGGACGCCGTGACCGGCGCGATCATGCACGCGCAGCCTGCGGACGCCAGAGGGCCATCGCCCTCCGCGATACAACTGGTGAAAAAGGTCGACGAGTATCTCGCCGCGACGGGCCACAGGCCCGTCCACATCTCCGAGATCTGCGCGCAGCTTAACGTCACCCGGCGCACGCTGCACCGCGCCTTCTGCGACGCGCTCGGCCTCGGACCGATCACCTACCTCCGCTACAAGCGCCTCTGCGCCATCCACTCCGGCCTGCGGGACAGCGACCCTGCGACCACCACCGTTGCACACGTGGCGATGCAGCACGGCTTCATCGAACTCGGACGCTTCTCGCACTATTACCAGACGCTGTTCGGGGAATATCCGTCGGAGACGCTGGGAAGCCGTGGGGTAAGGGGCGATGCGGAGCGGAGATCGCGCGTATGGCGGTTGCGCTCACTGAGGTCGGGTGAACGCCGAAAGGTGGCCGCTGGCTAGGCCGTTTGCTTCTGCCGCGCCTGCTTAGACGCACCTGTTTCCTTCATCACGCCGTGGGGAAACATTACAATCTTTACGCAACCATCTTCTTTTCCGCGGAAGGTCTCGTAGAGATCTGGACCATCAGCCAGATTCGCGGTTCGGTGAGTGATGATAAGGGTTGGGTCAACCTTCCCCTCCTCGATAAGGCGCATCAGCTTCTTCAGATATTTGTGCACGTGCGTCTGGCCGGTCCTCATCGAGAGGCCTTTGTTCATGAACGCCCCCATGGCCGTCGGGACCGTCGCTCCGATGTAGACGCCAGGCACGGATACAACGCCGCCTGGCCGACAGGATTGTATCGCCTCATTGAGGGCATAAGGACGGTCCGAGGCTGAAATAGTCGACTGAATCGCGGATGCCACTTTCTGCATCGTGGTTTCGTTGCCCATGCTCTCCATGCCTACGGCGTCGATCACCGCGTCAGGCCCCTGGCCATTGGTAAGCTGAAGGATTTGATCATGGACGCTGCCGTCCTTGTAATTGATGACTTCGGCGCCAAGCCTGCGCGCGATGTCCATTCGTTCCTTGACTGAATCGATCGCGATCACGCGTTCGGCTCCCAGGACGAACGCTGACATGATCGAGAATAGGCCGACGGGACCGCAGCCCCACACGGCAACGGTTTGTCCCTTCCTGATGTCGCAATTTTCGGCTGCCATATAGCCAGTCGGAAAAATGTCGGAGAGAAACAGGACCTGCTCGTCGGTGTAACCATCCGGAACGACGAATGCACCGAAGTCAGCGAAGGGGATTCGCACATACTCGGCCTGTCCGCCTTTGTAGCCGCCTGTGAGGTGCGAATATCCGAGCGCGCCAGCGACGGGATATCCCAGGGCTTGCGCCTGCTTGTCGCCGTTTCGGTTCGACCGCTCACAACATGAATAGAGCTCCATCTTGCACATGCGGCATTCACCACAGGCGAGACAGAACGGAATGACGACACGGTCACCGACCTTCAGACGCTTATTGTCGCGTCCGACCTCGACAACCTCGCCCATGCACTCGTGCCCGAGCACATCGCCTTCTTTCATTTCCGGCACGAAGCCGCCGATGAGATGGAGATCGGACCCGCAAATGGCGCATGCCGATACCTTGATGATCGCGTCCCGCCCGTCTTCGATTGCAGGATCGGGTACGGTATCACAGCGGATATCTCCACGACCGTGATAGACCAGCGCTTTCATGGACGCCTCCAGTTCGAAAGGAATGCTGGGGGCTGTAATCAACGCGCAGCGCCGATGTTCCTAATTGACCGGCTTATCTCCATTGAAGCGATCACGATCGGAGACAACGCGCATACGTTCGGCACCGCACAGCGATCGCCTGTGCGACTGAAGCAACTGGAGATCTGGCAGACATTCCGGAATCGTCGCTCGCAGCGACAGTGCGAAAGGAATCCTTGCCTCTGCGCAGGGCGTTCCGCAAGGGCAGCAACCGGCCTGCACTGGACTAATGCCGGCGCACCAAGATGGACCGTCAACAACCTGCACGTGAGCACCGCCCCGAGTTGGCGCGCGCATAGGCGAATATTGGGGCACCACGGCAGAGAAACGCCCCCGAAAGCGCTACGCTTTCAGGGGCTTGTTCTTGGTTGCGGGGATAGGATTTGAACCTATGACCTTCAGGTTATGAGCCTGACGAGCTACCGGGCTGCTCCACCCCGCGTTAAACCGTTGCACGCCTTCCCAAAAACCAGACCAGATGCGAATTCGGCCAACGCTTGGTGGGCGCCGATCGATCCCGTCCGGAGGCTTCCTGAGAAGGCAACCCGGGCAAAGCCATCGGGTGCGAGGGCTATGTATCAACCTCCCCCCGCTTTGGAAAGGGGCAATACCGGCTTTTGAGGATTTTATGACGGCAAAAACGGGCGCAAAATGCATGGGTTAGGAGGCCAGAACCGCCTCATGGAACCGCTCTTGCCATAATGGCCGCAAAAGCGGAGGTTTGCACCCAAAAGAGCGACCGAAAAAGGTCCGCCAGAACACAAAATCCGGGGGGACGCACGTGACCGATACGTTCGATTTCGTGGTGGTGGGCGGCGGCTCCGGCGGCTGCACCGTGGCGGGGCGGCTTTCGGAAGATCCGAAAACGTCGGTGGTGCTGCTGGACGCCGGTGGCCGGAACGACAATTGGGTGGTGACGACGCCATTTGCGCTGGTGCTGATGGTCGCCGGCAACGTCAACAACTGGGCCTTCAACACCGTGCCGCAAAAGGGCCTGAACGGCCGCATCGGCTACCAGCCGCGCGGCAAGGGGCTTGGCGGCTCGTCGGCAATCAACGCCATGGTCTATATCCGCGGTCACCGCACTGATTACGATCAATGGGCTGCGCTCGGCAATGCCGGCTGGTCGTTCGCCGACGTGCTGCCCTACTTCAAGCGCGCGGAGAACAACGCCGATTTCGGCGGCGAGTATCACGGCAAGGGCGGCCCGCTTGCGGTCAACAAGCTGCGCACGCAGAACCCCGTGCAGCAGATCTTCCTTCAGGCGGCGCAGGAAGCGCAATTTCGCCTGCGCGAGGACTTCAATGCCGACGAACATGAAGGACTCGGCATCTACCAGGTGACGCAGAAGAACGGCGAGCGCTGGAGCGCCGCGCGCGCCTACATCCACCCGCACATGGGAAGCCGCGGCAACCTTCGCGTCGAAACCGGCGCGCATGCCACCCGCATCCTGTTCGAAGGCAAGCGCGCGGTCGGCGTCGAGTACCGGCAGGGCAAGGAGGTCAAGCAGATCCGCGCCCGGCGCGAGGTCATCGTCTCGTCCGGCGCATTCCAGACCCCGCAATTGCTGATGCTCTCCGGCATCGGCGACAGCAAGGAACTGGCAAGGCACGGAATCGCCACCGTGCATCACCTGCCGGGCGTCGGACAGAACCTGCAGGACCATCCGGATTTCGTGTTCGGCTACATGTCGGATAACCCGAACTTCAATGGCATTTCGATCAAAGCGATGCCGCGGCTGTTGCGCGCGATCCGCCAGTACCGGCGCGAGCGCACCGGGCCGATGACGTCGAACTTCGCCGAGTGCGGCGGCTTCCTGAAGACGCGGCCCGATCTCGACATCCCCGATATCCAGCTGCATTTCGGCATGGCGATGGCCGACGACCATGGCCGCAAGCGGCACCGCGGCACGGGCTTTTCCTGCCACGTCTGCCTGCTCCGGCCGAAGAGCCGCGGCAGCGTCGCGCTCGGCAGTGCCGATCCCGTGGCACCTCCGCTGATCGATCCGAATTTCCTCGGCGAGGAGGACGATCTCGAAACCATGGTCGCGGGCTTCAAGACCACGCGGCGGCTTATGGAGACGCCGGCGCTGCGCGCCTTGCAGAAAAAGGACATGTTCACCGAAGGCGTACGCACCGACGACGACATCCGCAACCTGCTGCGCGCCCGCGTCGACACCGTCTATCACCCCGTCGGCACCGCCAAGATGGGCGTCAACGATCCGATGGCCGTGGTCGATCCGCAGCTCAGGGTCTACGGCCTCGAAGGGTTGCGCGTGGTCGATGCTTCGGTGATGCCGACGCTCGTCGGCGGCAACACCAATGCGCCGACGATCATGATCGGCGAGAAGGCCGCCGACATGATCAGGGCCGGGATGCGCGCGAATTGATAGTTTCCGCGATGCAGACGATTTTAGCGATCGTCGGCCCGGTTTATTGACCGGGCGAAGTTAAGGGTACGAGCGGAGCATTCCGCCATGAACCCTTTCGATGCCGTGATCTATATCGGCCTGGTGTTTGCGATGATCGCCGGCTTCAACACCGGCCTGATCCGCAGCGCGGTCACGATCGTGGCCTATATGATCGCCGTGCCGATCGCGATCTTTGCGATGTCAACGCTGGCGCCGCCGGCAAACGGCAAGGCCGTCTCGTTATTTGCGCAGAACGGACTGGTGTTCGCCGGCGTGTTTCTGTTCTCCGGCATCGCGCTCGGAAAGCTGGCGCGGCTGGCGATCGATGACGCCACCGGGCATGCCGGACCGGTGGATCGGCTCTGCGGCGCCATGCTGGGCGCGGCGCGCGTCGGCCTGATTGCGGTCACGATCGTGCTGGTCTTTGAACGGATCGTGCCGTCGCCGCTTCAGCCGCAATGGCTGGCAGGGTCGAAGCTGCGGCCATTCCTGTCGGCAGCCGGGCAGAAGGGTTTCAGTTCGTTGCCGCCAGAACTCGCCGCAACCATCTATCGCCTGAAGCAGCAGATATAGTCGTCCGGACACGCTGCCATGCATTTGAAGTGGCGAGGAGCCACTTATCAGGCGCGTTCGACTTGGCTAGAGTGCCCGCCATCGTTCTTCTAGCAATCACCTGACATGACGGGAGTGAAACAGTGGATCTTGGGATCAAAGGCCGCCGCGCCATCGTATGTGCATCGAGCAAGGGCCTGGGCCGCGCCTGCGCCATGGCGCTGGCTGGCGAAGGCGTGCATGTCACGCTGACGGCACGCGGCGCGGAGGCGCTGAAAAAGACCGCCGACGAGATCCGCAAGGCCAACCCCGGCGTCACCGTGAACGAGGTCGCCGGCGACATCACCACGCCGGCCGGGCGCGAAGCCGCGCTGAAGGCCTGCCCCGATCCGGACATCCTGATCAACAATGCCGGCGGCCCGCCGCCCGGCGATTTCCGCAACTGGAACCGCGACGACTGGATCAAGGCGATCGACGCCAACATGCTGACGCCGATCGAACTGATCAAGGCCACCGTAGACGGCATGATGGCGCGCAAGTTCGGCCGCATCGTCAACATCACCTCGGCCGCGGTGAAGGCGCCGATCGAGATTTTGGGATTGTCCAACGGCGCCCGCGCCGGCCTCACCGGCTTCGTCGCCGGAATTTCGCGCAAGACCGTGATCAACAACGTCACCATCAACGGCCTGCTGCCGGGCCCGTTCGATACGGACCGCTTGCGCGGCACCGCGAAGGGTGAAGCGGAGAAGCGCGGCGTCGACGTCGAACAGATCCTGAAGGAGCGCGCCAAGCTCAATCCCGCCGGGCGGTTCGGCACGCCGGAGGAATTCGGTCTCGCCTGCGCGTTCCTGTGCGCCGACAAGGCCGGCTTCATCACCGGCCAGAACATCCTGCTCGACGGCGGCGCGTTTCCGGGCACGCTGTGAAGGCCGTCTGGTACGAACGAATGGGACCGGCACCCGAGGTGCTGGTCCATGGCGAGATGCCGACGCCGGTGGCCGGCCCGGGCGAAGTCCGGGTGCGGCTGGAGGCGTCCGGCGTCAATCCAGCCGATGTCGGCCGTCGCGGCGGCGGCTATCGCGCGATGGAGTATCCGCGCGTCATTCCGAACAGCGATGGCGCCGGGATCATCGACCAGGTTGGCGACGGCGTCACGAGACTGAAGCCAGGCCAGCGCATCTGGCTGTTCAACGGCCAGCGCAACGGCCGCGCATTCGGCACCGCGGCTGAATATATTGCGCTCGCCGAACACCTGGTGACACCGCTGCCGGACAAGCTTTCCTTTGCAGAAGGCGCCACGCTCGGCATCCCCGCCATGACGGCGTGGACCTGCCTGTTCTGCGACGGGCCGATCGCCGGCAAGACCGTGCTGGTCACCGGCGGCGCCGGAGCCGTCGGGCATTATGCGGTGCAACTCGCGAAGTGGGGCGGCGCGCAGGTGATCGCCACCGTGAGTTCGGCGGCCAAGGCTGAGCAGGCGCGGCTCGCCGGCGCCGACCTCGTCATCAATTACAAGACCGACGACGTGGTCGCGAAGACGATGGCCTTCACCAACCAGCGCGGCGTCGACTGTGTGGTCGATGTCGATTTCGGCGGCAACATCGAGACTACGCTGAAGCTGATGGGCATGAATTCGACGATCGCGGTCTACGCCACCAATGGCAACCGGACGCCCGTGGTGCCGATGCGCGAATTGATGGAGAAGTGCATCGCGATGCGCGCGCTGGTGCTGTTCGCGCTGCCGCCGCCGCTACTGGCGGCAGCACAGGCCAACATCACGAAATGGCTGGCGGCCGGCACGCGCATTCACAACGTCGCCGGGCAGTTTGCGCTCTCGGATACGGCGCAGGCACATCTGGCGGTCGAGAAAGGCGACAAGCTCGGCACCGTCATCGTGGACTGCGCGCGGTAAAAAATCAAAACCGGATCGACAATAACAATAGAGGGAAACGCCGGATGCACTGGACCGTGGGCAAGGTCAAGATCACCAAGGTCGTAGAACTGGAGACGGTCGGCAGCACGCGCTTCATCCTGCCGCTCGCGACCAACGAGGAAATCCAGAAACTGCCCTGGCTCATTCCACATTATGCGAACGAAGAGGGACGGCTGAAAATGTCGATCCACTCGCTGCTGGTGGAAACGCCGTCGCGCCGCATCATCGTCGATACCGGGCTCGGCAATGACAAGCAGGGCCGCAACGTGCCGACCTGGAACGACCGCAAGGATCCGTTTCTCGATACCCTGACGGCGGCGGGCTTTCCGCCCGACAGCATCGACACCGTGCTGTGCACGCACCTGCATGTCGACCATGTCGGCTGGAACACCATCCTGGTCGACGGCAAATGGGTGCCGACGTTTGCCAACGCCCGCTACGTGTTCGGCAGGACCGAGTTCGAGCACTGGCGCGACCACAGCCACGAGCCGGCGCATCAGGCGGTGTTCGGCGATTCCGTGAAGCCGATCGCCGACGCCGGCAAGGCCGACCTCGTCGCCAGCGACGCCAGGCTTGCGGACGAGATCACCCTGATCCCGACACCCGGCCACAGCCCCGGCCATATGAGCATCCATATCAAGTCGGCCGGCGAGGAAGGCCTGCTGACCGGCGACGTCGCCCACCATCCCTGCCAGATGGCCCATCTCGGCTGGTCGTCGACCGCGGATTCCGACCCCAAGCAGTCGGCCGCGACCCGCCGCGCGCTGTTTTCGCGCTTCGCCGACACGCCGACGCTCGTGATCGGCGGGCACTTCAATGCCGGCCATATCAAGCGCGAGGGGGATGCCTTCAAGTTCATCGCCCTGTAGCCTCTCCCCTCATGGTGAGGAGGCGCGTTAGCGCCGTCTCCGGACGATGCTTCGCATCGCCGGGCGAACCATGAAGGCCCCGACTGCGGCCACATCCTTCGAGACGGGCGCGTTGCGGCCTCCTCAGGATGAGGGTCTGGTATGTGGCGGGCCGAAGCAGGTCGGCAGTTGAATTTCCCGCCCCGCTGTTCCAAAAGCATTCCACGTCGAGAAATTCCAAGAAAACCCGTAGGGAGTGATAAAAATGAAGCTTGTTCGTTACGGCGCCAAGGGTTCGGAAAAGCCCGGCCTGATCGATAAATCCGGCCAGTTGCGCGATCTTTCGGCGCAAATCAGGGATCTCGACGGCGAAGCCTATTCGCCGGCCTCGCTGGCCAAGCTCGCCGCGCTGGACACGTCCAAACTCCCGGCCGTGGATGGCAAGCAGCGCTTCGGCGCGCCGGTCACCGGCATCTCGAAGTTCGTCGCGATCGGCCTCAACTATGTCGATCACGCCAAGGAAACCGGCAATCCGATTCCGCCCGAGCCGATCTTCTTCCTGAAGGCCAACACCTCGCTGTCGGGTCCGAATGACGCGGTAGAGAAGCCGCGCGAATCCAAGAAGCTCGACTGGGAAGTCGAAATCGCCGCGATCATCGGCACCCGCGCCAAATACGTTTCCGAGGCCGATGCCCTCAATCATGTCGCCGGCTACTGCGTCTGCAACGACGTCTCCGAGCGCTACTTCCAGACCGAGCGCGGCGGCCAATGGACCAAGGGCAAGTCGCACGACACCTTCGGCCCGGTCGGCCCGTGGCTCGTCACCAAGGACGAGATCCCCGACGTGCAGAAGCTCTCGATGTGGCTCGACGTCAACGGCAAGCGCTGCCAGACCGGATCGACCTCGACCATGATCTTCTCGATCGCGAAGTGCATTTCCTACGTCTCGACCTTCCTCACGCTGATGCCCGGCGACATCATCACCACGGGCACCCCGCCCGGCGTCGGCGCCGGCATGAAGCCGCCGCAGTTCCTCAATGTCGGCGACGTCGTCACGCTCGGCATCGAAGGCCTCGGCGAGCAGCGCCAGGAAATCATCGCGGCCTAACACGTCATACCCCGCGAAGGCGGGGTATCCAGTACGCCGCGGCGTTGGGTGAGCGAACCGAACGGCCGCGGAGTACTGGATCATCCGCCTTCGCGGATGATGACATCGAGAGGTCATCTTGACAGGTGATAAAAAGAAAACCTTCCAGGAATCAAAATGAAACTCACCTTCTCCCCCGCCTCGCCGTTCGCCCGCAAGGTACGCATCGCTGCGATCGAGACCGGCCTGATCGACAAGATCGAACTGATTCCGGCAACCGTCGCGCCGGGCCAGCCCAACGAGGAATACTCGAAAATCACGCCGCTGAAGAAGCTGCCGGTGCTGATCCTCGACAATGGCGACGTCATCCTCGATTCCTACGTCATCGTCGAATATCTGGATGAGCTCGCCGGCGGCGGCAAGCTGATCCCGGCATCCGGCCCTGACCGGTGGAAGGTCAAGAGCGATCATTCGCTGCTGCAGGGCATGCTCGATTCCATGCTGCTGTGCCGCTACGAGGGCATGGTGCGGCCGGAGCCGCTGCGGTGGAAAGCGTGGTCCGACGATCACTGGAACCGGGCATGGGCCGGCATGGCGCGGTTCGAGAACAAGCCCGAGGTGCTGTCGGGCCCGTTCAACATCACGCAAATCGGCCTTGTTTGCGTGCTCGGCTATGCCGATTTTCGTTTTGCCGATTGCGGCTGGCGCAAGGCCTATCCGAAGCTCGATGCCTTCCATCAGAAGATGCTGGAGCGGCCGTCGGTGAAGGTCTCGGTCCCGCCGCCGGCTTAAGCAACGAGAGACGGAGGCGATCTCATTCCGGAAGAAGGCAGGACATCAGCATGAGCCTCAAGTTCACCGTCGGCGATCTCACCATCCACCGCATCATCGAGCAGGAAACCACCTTCCTGCCGGCATTGGAGATGCTGCCAGGCCTGACGCCGGAGTTGCTGGCGGAGAACCGCGGATGGATGCAAAAGGCCGGTGCGCTCGACGCCAACGACGTGCTGATCCTGTGCTTCCAGTCCTATGTGGTGAAGACGCCGCATCACACCATCCTGGTCGACAGCTGCATCGGCAACGACAAGCCGCGGCCGCAGCGGCCGAAATGGAACATGAAGACCGACGACACCTACATGCGGGCGCTGGCCGCCGCCGGGTTTTCGGTCAACGATATCGATTATGTCATGTGCACGCACCTTCACGTCGACCATGTCGGCTGGAACACACGCCTCGACAACGGCCGCTGGGTGCCGACCTTCCCCAAGGCGCGTCACGTGTTCGGCAAGACCGAGTTCGACTACTGGACCGAAACCCACGCAAAGACGCCCGTGCCACCGTTTGCCGACAGCGTGTTGCCGATCGTCGAGGCGAAGCTCGCCGAAGTCGTGCGCGATGACCATGCGATCGGCGACCACACGCGCATCCTGCCGACGCCGGGCCACACGCCCGGCCATGTCGCCTTCACCTTCGGCCGCGGCAAGGATGCAGCGGTGTTCTCCGGCGACCTGATGCATTCGCCGCTGCAGACGCGCTATCCGGAACTGTCCGCGAAGTTCGATGTCGACCAGGCGCAGGCGGCAGCGACCCGGCGCGGCTTCATGGAGCGCTTCTGCGACACCGATACGCTGTGCTGCACGGCGCATTTCCCCTCCCCGTCGACGGGCAAAATTCGCCGTTTCGGCAATGGATTCTCCTGCGAGGCGCTGTGAGCAAGGCCGCGGAAGCATCAGGCTTCGAGACGCTCGCCGTCGAACTAATTGACGACCACGTCACGGTCGTTCGCCTGAACCGGCCGGACGCCTCCAACGCGGTCAACACCCAGATGGGCCGCGACCTCGTGCGCTGCTTCGAGGACATCGCGCTCGATCCGAAGGGCCTGCGTTGTATCGTCCTGACGGGTACAGGCGACAAGGCGTTCTGCGCCGGCGGCGATCTGAAGGAGCGCCGCGGCATGACCGACGAGGCGTGGACCCGTCAGCACGTCATCTTCGAGCGCATGGTGCGTGCATTGATCGATGGCCCGGTCCCGATCATCGGCGCAGTCAATGGTGCCGCCTATGGCGGCGGCTGCGAAATCGCGGGCGCTTGCGATTTCCTCTACGCCGCGGACACCGCGCGCTTCGCGCTGACCGAGGTGACGCTCGGCATCATGCCGGGCGGCGGCGGCACGCAGACTTTGCCGCGGGCCGTCGGCGAGCGCCGGGCCAAGGAGTTGATCCTGACCGGCAAGCCGTTTACCGCGGCCGAGGCCCACGCCTGGGGTTTCGTAAACGAGGTATTTCCGCCGTCAGAATTGCTGCCAGCGGCGCTGGCGACCGCGGCGCGGATCGCGCGCAATGCCCCGATCTCCACCCGTCAGGCCAAACTGTCGATCCACCGCGGCCTGCAACTTTCGCTGCGGGACGGCCTCGCGTTGGAGATCGAGGCCTATAACCGCATGGTCCCGACCGAAGACCGCCGCGAAGGCGTGCTGGCCTTCAACGAGAAGCGGACACCGAATTTCAGAGGCAAATGAAGTTTGTCCTCACCTCTCCGATTGGGAGAGGTCGGCGCGTAGCGCCGGGTGAGGGATTGAGATCTATCGTTAGCCCGTAACCCCTCACCCGCTCGCAAGATGCTCGCGACCTCTCCCTATGGGAGAGGTAAAGAGCCAACTCAATCGAACAGGCTCGGCGTGTGGTTCACGGCCGCGCCTTCGATCGCCAGCATTTTCAGTTTCGTCACCACGCCGCCATTGGCGGAGAAGCCGCCCGGCTTGTTGCCGGCCGCCAGTACACGGTGGCACGGCACCACGATCGGACAGGGGTTGCGCCCGAGCGCCTGGCCGACGTCGCGCGACAATTCGACACCGCCGAGACGCTTGGCGATATCGCCATAGGTCAGGGTTTTGCCGGGAGGTATCTGACGCGCGATGTCGTAGACGCCGCGGTTGAATTCGGGAACGCCGTCGAGGTCGAGCACGACGTCGGCAAGGTCGTTCGGCTTGCCCTCAAGCAGTTCGACGATGCCGTCGATGGCCGCCTGTACCTTCGCCGGTGGCGGCGCTTCCACGAGGTCATCGTGCCGCTGTTGCAGCCGGGTGCGGGTCTTCTTCTCGTCACCCATCGGCAGTTGCACCGAGGTAATGCCGCGCTCGCCCCACACGATGCCGCAGCGGCCGATCGCGGTGTCGAATATCGCAAAATGGTGCCCGGTCATGGCTTGGCTCCATACTCTCCTGTCAATGCTTCAGCTTTCTGTCATCGGCAAATCTAGGCTTGGAGATTATTGCTATCCACCCGAATCCCGAGGAACCTTGACGGCATGAACAACTTCCGGTGATCTGGGTTATCGCGACGCCATTCAATGGCCCTTGGCCCTCCCCACCACACGAGTCCGCATGCAAACGATAAACGTCAACGGCTACGACATGGCCTATCTCGAGGTTGGCCAGGGTGCGGCCAACGCTCCCCCGCTCGTCTGCATACACGGCTCGCTGTGCGATTTCCGAATCTGGTCGTGCGTACTGGGCCCGCTGACGCGCAAGCACCGCGTGATTGCGCCGTCGTTGCGGCACTTCTTCCCCGAACATTGGGATGGCGTCGGCGACACCTATTCGATCTCCCAGCATGTCGACGACGTCATCGCCTTCATCGAGAGACTGGATACCAAGCCGGTCGACCTGATGGGGCATTCGCGCGGCGGCCATATCTGCTTTCGCGTGGCGCAGCGGCGGCCGGATCTATTGCGCAAGCTGATCCTGGCCGAGCCCGGCGGCGAACTCGACGGCACGCTCGACCCTGCCTACAAGCCCGGCCCGTCACCGCTGGCGGCACGTATCGCGGCGTCCGCCGAGGTAATCGCCAAGGGCGACATCGATGGCGGTCTGCAGATATTTTTGGATGCGCTGGAAGGTCCCGGCGCCTGGAAGCGGCTGCCGGCGACACCGAAGCAGCAGTTGCGCGACAACGCCGCGACCCTGATCGGCCAGATGCGCGACCAGCGTCCGCCGTTCTCCAGGACAGACGCTGAAGCGATCAGGACGCCGACCCTGTTCATCGGCGGCGCCAACACCAAAGGTACGATTCCACAGGTGCTGCATGCACTCGCGGCCAACGTAACGGGGTCGCGCATCGAGATGATCCCGAACACCACACATCCGATGTTCGAACAGGCGCCGCAGAAATATTGCGAGATCGTGCTGGATTTTCTGGCGGCGTAGACGCGCCGCTGGCGGCGCTATTTCTGATCGAGTTGCCACGAACCGTCCCAATCGGCGGCGGGCGGATTGGCCTGGAAATTATCGACACGCGCGGCCATCGCCATCGATGGGCCGTCACCGGGGACGGCTTCCAGTGCGGCTTGGAAAGCCCGGCGCGCGTCATCCCAACGGCGCGCGCGGTAAGCGGCGAGCCCTTCGGCATAGCGCGCCAACAAGACCGATTGTTTTTCGGTCAGTTCGCCCTTCCGTCCAATGATCTCGAACACGGCTTCGGGCTTGGTCTGGCCAACAACCACCAGCCGGTCGACCTCCCGAACCTCGATCGCATCGCCGGCGGCAGCGATCACGGGCGCTGACGCCAGCGAGTGGCTGCCATAGATCTTGTTGGCGCCCTCCAGCCGCGATGCCAGATTCACCGCGTCGCCCATCACGGTGTAGCTCATCATGAACTCCGAGCCGATGCTGCCGACCAGCACCTCGCCGGTGGCAATGCCGATGCGGACGTCGCAGTCGCTCGGCACCGCGCGCACGCCGATCAATTCGGGCAGTTCCGTTCGCAGCGCCGCGCCGCGACTGGCCATCTCGATGGCGGCGAGGCAGGCCAGACTCGCCTGCTCGCCATGCTCGGTGAACGGAGGACCCCAATAGGCCATGATCGCGTCGCCGATGTACTTGTCGATGATGCCGCGATGGCTGCGGATCGGCCCCGACATCGTCGACAGATAATGGTTCATCACCTTGACGAGGCCTTGCGGCGTCATGCCTTCGCTGAGCTGTGTAAATCCCTTCATGTCACAAAAAAGCACCGTCATCACCCGCCGCTCGCCGTCGAAGGCGGTTTGCGACTGCCGCTCGATCAACCCCTCTACGACGCGCGGGTCGACGTAGCGGCCGAACGTCTCGCGCAGGCGCTCCTTGTGGCGCAATTGCTCGACCATGTTGTTGAAGGCTTTCGTCAACTGGCCGATTTCGTCGCGCGTGGTGACGTCGATCGATCCATCGAGCCGGCCCGCTTCGACCGCCTGCGTGCCTTCCAGCAGACGCCGCACCGGTCCGGTGATGCCGGTACTGATGAAAAACGAAAACACCAGGCCGAGAATGCCGGCAAGTAAGGTCAGCACCACGGAAATGACGATGGCCGTATTCTGGTCGCGCATCGTCACGAGGGCATCGCCGCGCACCAGCGCGAGCATGTCGGTGCGGATGACTTCGATCCTCTGGTTGACCTCGTCCCGCAGCATGTCGGTTCGGGCAAGGCTGGCCCTTGCCTCCGTGAAATTCCTGGCCTCCAGCAGCATTAGCAACCTCTGGTATTCCTCACCGAGGAAGCGATGGAGATCGCTGATGACGCGCTCGACGCGATCGTCGATCCGGCCCAGTTGGGCGTTGTCGGAGGCAGTCGAGGGGTCGTCGATAATCGCATTGATCAGGGCGCGCGCCTGCTGCGCTTCCCGATCGAGTTCCTGACCCTTGGCCTCATAGATTTTTCGCTGCTCCGCAACGAAAGGCTCGTCGGGCGGCGACTGCATCTTGCCGATCATCATCCGGCGAGCCGCCAGAGCCTGCTCCAGCGAACGGACGTTCATCCGCGCCAGATGTCCGTAAGCTTCGACATATTTGCCGCTGAGTTCGTCAAGCTGATGGGCAATCCGGCGCGTCATCACCGTCGACAGCGCCGACGTGATTGCCATCAGGAATATCAACCCGATGGCGATGCCGAGGATTCGCTTTCGAATCGTCGGTCGCAGCATGGACTCTCGTTCTGAAGCGAAGGACATGGCGGATCAACCGGAGGTGCGGCTGGCGCAGATTGGCGCCCGCCCGTTGCTTAGCGCGCGGCGCCCGATTTGGCACGTTCCCCGCTAAAGGGTGGTTGACGGCCGCTCAGTAGAAGAGTATTGAATACGGAATTCCGTATTCCTAATCGGACGCATCCCTATGATCCCCTTGGATCCACTCCCCAACCTGATCGATCAGGTCTACGCCCGGATCCTCGAGGCGATCACCGACCGCACCCTGCCGCCGGGGCACCGCATCCGGCAGAACGAGTTGGCGGACAAGCTCGGCGTCTCGCGCCAGCCGGTTTCTCACGCGCTGCATCTGCTGCATCGTCAAGGCCTCGTCGCCGAAAGCGGCCGCCGCGGCTTTGAGGTCACCCGGCTCGACCCGGAGCGCATCGGCCAGCTCTACGAGGTACGCGGCGCGATCGATGCGCTGGCGGCGCGGCTGGCCGCCGGACGGGCCAAGGTCGATTCTTCCGGCCGCGCGCAGCTCGAGGCGGCGCTGCAGGCCGGGCGGACGATCGACGGGAATACGCCGCTGGCACGGCTGATCGCGCTCGACGTCGAATTTCACCGCGCGATCTATCGGCTCGCCGGCAACCCCGCGATCGAGGAAATGATCGCGCCGCAATGGCCGCATATGCGCCGCTCGATGGCGACCGTGCTCGCCGAACTGGATTACCGCGAGAGCGCCTGGACCGAACACGAAACGATCGCCGCGCAGATTTTAGCCGGCAACGCCGAGGCAGCGGAAGCCGCAGCGCTTGCCCATGCGCAGACTGCGGGGCGGATGACGGAGGAAAGACTGAGGGCGACGGACAAAGCCGCGTAACTAGCCGTCGTTCCGGGGCACGCGAAGCGTGAACTATGGTGCGCAATTGCGCACCTGAGAACCTCGAGATTCCGGGCTCGATGCTTCGCATCGCCCCGGAATGAAAAAATACAAAGCAGTAAAACAAAAACCACAGGAGAAGACGCCATGAAACTGACGCCACAGCAGATCGAATTCTTCAACCGGGAGGGCTGGCTGTTCCTGCCCGAGCTGTTCAGCCAGGAGGAAGTGGATTATCTCGCGCGCGAGGCGGTCAATATCTACGACGCCAACCGGCCCGAGGTGTGGCGCGAGAAGAGCGGCGCGCCGCGCACGGCTTTTGCCGCGCATCTCTATAACGAGGCGTTCGGCGCGCTCGGCGCGCATCCGCGCATGATCGAGCCGATCGAGCAGATCTTTGGCGAAAAGCTCTACATGCACCAATTCAAGATCAACGCCAAAGCTGCCTTCACGGGAGACGTCTGGCAATGGCATCAGGACTACGGCACCTGGAAGCGCGACGACGGCATGCCCGAACCCCGCGCGATGAACATCGCGATCTTCCTTGACGAGGTGATGCCGATCAACGGACCGCTGATGCTGGTGCCGAAGAGCCAGCATGCCGGCGACCTCAAGGCTTCGCACGATCTTGAAACAACGTCCTATCCGCTGTGGACGCTGGACGAGGAAACCGTCACCAGGCTCGTCAACGAAGGCGGCATTGTCGCCCCGACCGGCAAGGCCGGCGGCATGCTGATGTTCCACGGCAACCTCGTGCACGGCTCCGCCGGCAACATCACGCCCTACCCGCGCAAGATCGTCTACCTGACGCTGAACGCGGTCTCGAACTACATCCGCACCCCGACGCGGCCGGAATACATCGCCCATCGCGACTTCACGCCGATCGAGACCGTGGATGACGACGCGCTGGTGCGGCTCGCGCGCGCCCATCGCCAGGCGGCGGAGTAGGTTTCACACCGCCATTCCGGGGCGACGCGATAGCGTCGAACCCGGAATCTCGATATTGCCTTTCACCTCTGGATTCCGGGTCTGCGCCGAGCGGCGCATCCCGGAATGACGGCTTGATCGGATTCAACTGATGAACCTCCATCACCTCCTCAAGGCCCGCGCCGCTGCCGGAAGGCCTGTTCGCGTCGCACTGATCGGCGCCGGCAAGTTCGGATCGATGTTCCTGTCGCAGGTGCCGCACACGCCGGGGCTGGAAGTGTCCGTCATCGTCGATCTTGACCGTGACCGCGCCCGCGAGGCGTGCCGCACCGTCGGCTGGGATGCCGACCGGATCGCGCGGACGGCCTTCACCGACGACGGCGCGCGCGCAATTGCGGACGGCGCGATGGACGTGGTGGTGGAAGCCACCGGCAACCCCGCCGTCGGCATCCGCCATGCCCGCGCGGCGATTGCGGCGGGCAAGCATGTCGTCATGGTCAATGTCGAGGCCGACGTGCTGGCGGGTCCATTGCTCGCGGAAGAGGCGCGCAAGGCCGGCGTGGTCTATTCGCTCGCCTATGGCGACCAGCCCGCGCTGACCGCCGAGATGGTGGACTGGGCGCGTGTGACGGGGTTTCGCGTCGTCGCTGCCGGCAAGGGCACCAAATATCTGCCGGCCTATCACGACGTGACGCCGGAAGGCGTCTGGGGACACTACGGGCTGACCGCGGGCGAAGCGCAATCGGCCGGCATGAATCCGCAGATGTTCAACTCGTTCCTCGACGGTACCAAGTCCGCGATCGAAATGGCAGCGATTGCCAACGCCACCGGGCTGGACGTTCCGTCGGATGGTTTGCTGTTTCCACCCTGCGGCGTCGACGATTTGCCGCACGTGATGCGCCCGCGCGACAAGGGCGGCGTGCTGGAAAAGGCTGGCCTTGCGGAAGTGGTGTCGTCGCTGGAACGCGACGGACGCCCGGTGTTTCGCGATCTGCGCTGGGGCGTCTACGTCGTGCTGGAAGCACCGAACGACTACGCCGCCGATTGCTTCAAGCAGTACGGGCTGAAAACCGACGCCTCGGGACGCTACGCGGCGATGTACAAGCCGTATCACCTGATCGGGCTGGAGTTGAACATATCGATCCTGTCGGCAGCGCTGCGCAATGAACCGACCGGGCAGCCGTATGGTTTTCGCGGCGATGTCGCGGCGGTCGCCAAGCGCAACCTGCGCGCCGGCGAAATGCTCGACGGCGAAGGCGGCTACACGGTGTGGGGCAAGCTGATGCCGGCCGCGAAAAGCCTCGCCGTCGGCGCGCTGCCGATCGGGCTTGCCCATCGCGTCAAGCTGAAGAACGACGTCGCCCACGGCGCGGTGGTTCGCTGGAACGACGTCGAGGTCGACGCGAACAGCGACACCATCAAGACGCGCAAGGCGATGGAAGCGGCTTTTGCTTCCTCGCGTTAAGGCAGCAGTCGGCTCGCCCGCGCATGGGCGAACCAGTTGCGGAACATCGCCTCGGTATCCTTCATCTCGGTAAAGCCCGCCTGGTTGATCTTCACGGTCGAGACGATCGACGGCGGCCCCGACTGCGTCTGGCCATAACGCATGCTGTAATCGGCATATTGAAACGAGAGCCCGACGAACTCCTCCAGGCCGGGTGAAACGAGATCGTGCTTGCGGCGTAGTTCGTCCCACGGCGCGATCCATTTCGGATATTCCTGCGCCATCGAAAGGGGCACCGCGACGCCCGGCTTCATTTCAAGCGCATCCGCAATCGCTGGCCAGACATTCTCCCAGGTGAAGACATCGCCGTTGGTGACGTTGAAGGCCTCGTTGCGCGCTGCGACGGTTTCGCCCGACCACGCGATGGCACGCGCGAGCAGATCGACATCGACCGCCTGCGACACGCGCGCGGCGCCGCCGGGATAATCAAGCGCGCGGCCCTGCTCGCGCAGCATGGCCGCGTAAACGCCGAGCGGCGGGATCAGGTCCATGGCGCCGCCCATGGCTTCGCCGACGATCAGCACCGGGCGCAGAATGCTCCAGTGCCATGCCTTGCCCTGCTGCAACTCGCGCAGAAAATTCTCCTGCGCCCAATAGAAATTCGGCTGCTCGTACATTTCCGAACGCCCTTCGCGCGCCGGCACGGTGAGCGGCCGGACGTGCACGCCATAGGCCTTGGTACCCTGCAGCAGTGCCACGTGGCGGAGCTTCGGTGCGACCGGCTCGAGTGCCGCCATCAGGTTGCGCAGCATCAGGTCGTTGGTTCGGATTTGGTCCGGATCGCGCCAGCCGTCGACCAGACTTGGCGCTTCATAGAGCGCGGCATAGGCAAGGTGGGTTGTATCCTTCAGCGCTGATGCGGCTTGCGTGCATTGCGCCGGATCGGTCAAGTCGATCGGCACGTGGCGGGCGCCATGGAGATCGCGCGGTTTGCGACGTGATAGTGCGATGATTTCGCAGGTATCGGCCTGTCCGAAGTGCCGCAATGCGGCATTTCCAACCAGCCCAGTCGCACCCGCCACCACCACTTTTTTCTCAGCCATTGGAGAGCTCCCGTCCCGATTGCCGCTTTCACTAGCAGACACCGGCGATCGACGTCTGCTCCCGTCTTGGCCTTTGGTCGCATGTGGCACGCTCAGTATTCGGGCAATTCTTCGCACTGCAGTGGAACCAGAACCCTTGATTATCCATCACCAATTCGTCATCCTGCCCTCAGGTCCATTGAGCCGGGAATTGCTTATCGAAAAACCAAGAGCCTTGGTTTCAGGGCCATATTCAAATTTCAAACAGTCCAGCACCGACCATCGGAATAGACAAGACGGCGCAAGATCGTTGTCCCTTGGTCGGGTATCGGCAAAAACAGAGGGGAAGGAAAA
>JAESGP010000039.1_pt1:0-7500 | contig 190061 bp, 161 predicted proteins | sample 9269741 | NCBI WGS metagenome assembly JAESGP01 (sample SAMN15720684, study PRJNA650882) | algae metagenome | isolation source: Desmonostoc vinosum HA7617-LM4 and co-occurring heterotrophs from cave wall | place: USA: Waikapalae cave, Hawaii | collected 2011-05-27 | reverse complement strand
TTCAGAGATTTCATACCTTCACTTGATAACTGGAAATCCAAAACCTCACGGCTTGGTCTCACACATTGCTGTCTGAACCCCAAGATACGAGATCTTGGAGTTCCAGCTATCGAAGGTGGGTTTCCCCATTCGGAAATCCGTGGATCAAAGCTTCTTCGCAGCTCCCCACGGCTTATCGCAGCGTAGCACGTCCTTCATCGCCTCTCAGCGCCAAGGCATCCACCGAACACCCTTAAGGCACTTGATTGCTCTCATTATCAATGTCCACACACTCGGCAGAATGTTGTCTGCGCAATTGCCTGTTAAGGCACGCACCCTCGATGAATGCTATGCGCAGCCGGACAATGATTAGAAAGACCAGCTTGCTTCGTAAGATCGAACCAATAGCGAGGCGGTCAAGCTTCGCTAACGAGGATCATTTACAACCCGCTCAATCTTGCGATTGAAGCGAGCGCCGAAATGATCCCGGAGATTGTGATTGGGCCAGGCGAATTGCTTCGCTTGATCCAAACTTGGATCGATCTCCTCTTTACGATGTCAGATATCACGCACGTCACTATCCATCCGGACAGTGCGAGCGAAGTGATGTTTCGCGGACGATTATTCGAGGCACCCTCGATCTTCGATTTCATCTGGTGGAGCCAGACGGGATCGAACCGACGACCTCATGCTTGCAAAGCACGCGCTCTCCCAGCTGAGCTATGGCCCCGTACCAGAAGACGAATGCTCCGCACTCGATCAAAGTGGTGGGCCTGGGAAGACTTGAACTTCCGACCTCACGCTTATCAAGCGCGCGCTCTAACCAACTGAGCTACAAGCCCCTAACGCTCCTTCCCGAGGAAGGATCAGAGACATGCTCGCGCACAATCGGCCGCGCCGATGCATTGCACAGCGCCAAACCTTTCGCACAGCGCTAAGCCCCTGGCGCGTGTTCGTCCGCGAAGAAAGAGAAACGTAGACGGCGAAATCCCGCCAATGCAGCTCAACAATCCTGACGATTGTTGGCCACTGATGTTTCTAAAACGGTTCGATATCCGCAAGCTACAAGTAGCAAGCTTCTGAAGAACCATCCTTAGAAAGGAGGTGATCCAGCCGCAGGTTCCCCTACGGCTACCTTGTTACGACTTCACCCCAGTCTCTGACCCTACCGTGGACGGCTGCCCCCTTTCGGTTAGCGCACCGTCTTCAGGTAAAACCAACTCCCATGGTGTGACGGGCGGTGTGTACAAGGCCCGGGAACGTATTCACCGTGGCGTGCTGATCCACGATTACTAGCGATTCCAACTTCATGGGCTCGAGTTGCAGAGCCCAATCCGAACTGAGACGGCTTTTTGAGATTTGCGAAGGGTCGCCCCTTAGCATCCCATTGTCACCGCCATTGTAGCACGTGTGTAGCCCAGCCCGTAAGGGCCATGAGGACTTGACGTCATCCCCACCTTCCTCGCGGCTTATCACCGGCAGTCTCCTTAGAGTGCTCAACTAAATGGTAGCAACTAAGGACGGGGGTTGCGCTCGTTGCGGGACTTAACCCAACATCTCACGACACGAGCTGACGACAGCCATGCAGCACCTGTCTCCGGTCCAGCCGAACTGAAGAACTCCGTCTCTGGAGTCCGCGACCGGGATGTCAAGGGCTGGTAAGGTTCTGCGCGTTGCGTCGAATTAAACCACATGCTCCACCGCTTGTGCGGGCCCCCGTCAATTCCTTTGAGTTTTAATCTTGCGACCGTACTCCCCAGGCGGAATGCTTAAAGCGTTAGCTGCGCCACTAGTGAGTAAACCCACTAACGGCTGGCATTCATCGTTTACGGCGTGGACTACCAGGGTATCTAATCCTGTTTGCTCCCCACGCTTTCGTGCCTCAGCGTCAGTATCGGGCCAGTGAGCCGCCTTCGCCACTGGTGTTCTTGCGAATATCTACGAATTTCACCTCTACACTCGCAGTTCCACTCACCTCTCCCGAACTCAAGATCTTCAGTATCAAAGGCAGTTCTGGAGTTGAGCTCCAGGATTTCACCCCTGACTTAAAGACCCGCCTACGCACCCTTTACGCCCAGTGATTCCGAGCAACGCTAGCCCCCTTCGTATTACCGCGGCTGCTGGCACGAAGTTAGCCGGGGCTTATTCTTGCGGTACCGTCATTATCTTCCCGCACAAAAGAGCTTTACAACCCTAGGGCCTTCATCACTCACGCGGCATGGCTGGATCAGGCTTGCGCCCATTGTCCAATATTCCCCACTGCTGCCTCCCGTAGGAGTTTGGGCCGTGTCTCAGTCCCAATGTGGCTGATCATCCTCTCAGACCAGCTACTGATCGTCGCCTTGGTGAGCCGTTACCTCACCAACTAGCTAATCAGACGCGGGCCGATCTTTCGGCGATAAATCTTTCCCCGTAAGGGCTTATCCGGTATTAGCACAAGTTTCCCTGTGTTGTTCCGAACCAAAAGGTACGTTCCCACGCGTTACTCACCCGTCTGCCGCTGACGTATTGCTACGCCCGCTCGACTTGCATGTGTTAAGCCTGCCGCCAGCGTTCGCTCTGAGCCAGGATCAAACTCTCAAGTTGGACTTGAAACTTTAAACCGGCTGATCACAACGTTTGACGAGGTCCCACCATATATATCGCCCGCGATTCACATCGCTGACGACGATGGTGTAACCTATGTAAACGTGTACCGCCGAAGTCTTTCGTCCAGCCTCGAAAGATGAAAACCGAAGTTTTCAAGTATTCGAGACTACGCAAGGACTCCGCCGTCCACGTTTCTCTTTCTTCATCTTCACTTGTCAAACAGCCCGGGATCGCTGGGATCCCACCCTTCCATCTCAGGAAGGTTCCGCTAGCTTCCATCCGACGACGAATAACAACCGATTGTTATCGGCTGTTGGTTCACTCATCGCAATGAGGAGCATCACGGGCGCGAGAAGATGCCTTGGCCTCGTGGCCAATGCATCGCCGCGCTCAGTGGCCGGGTTATAGGCCCGCCCGATCGGGGTTGTCAACGGTCATCGTCAACAAATTGTCGCATCACGTCGAAGAATTTTGGGACGCCAAGAAGTCCCTATGTTTGGGGGCTTTGGCCGCACTTGGGCCACAATCCTGCGACGTTCTGACTATAAGGTAAGCATTGAATCGCCGGACGCCAGTGGGGGTGGCCGACGGTTATCTACCCGGGAGAGGCGATCTCGATGAATTCGTCGCTTTTCCCATGCGGCCGAGAAAACTTCGAGAGACCTGCGCACCGTTGAGTTCGAGATTCCGGCCGGTCTTTTTTCTTCCGGCCTCTGATTCCCGAAACTCTTTGCGTGCGGTACGGGCTACTCCGGACGAACGCCCTTCAAAAGGGCGGAAATGCAAAGTCTGGATAGTGTACGAGGTCTTGTCGATGTTGATGGAATTTGGGGGGACACAGGGTTGAGCCAGAAGGCGCAACGCGGAAGCGGCTATGGGCGCGAGATCGGGATCATCGATCTCGGTCACGAGCCGCCGCTTTCCGTCGATGGCTCCGAGGCTGCGGTGATCGATCGCCGCCGTGTCTCCGTACAGTGGTTTAGCGGAACGATCCTGACCGGTCTGTGCGGCGCAGCCCTCATCGGCGGCGCCGTTTTTGCGTCGCTCGACGGCGAAATGACCTTCGCCAAGATGCCGGAACGCGTCGAGGGCGCGTTGCGGGGCGCCTTCGGGGCCAACGATCGCACCGCGAGCCTACACAAGAGCGACCGCCTGCCGCCGCCGAGTGAATCCAGCGCGTCGCGCAACGTGCAGCGGGTATCCACCGTGACCAGGGTGGGCAACCGCGATGTAATGCGGGTGCGGCCGTTCGTCCGGATCTCCGGCAATCTGTCGATGACGACGAGCGATCTCAGCTCCAAGATCCCACCGTATAACGCCCAGCGCATGCTGACCGATGTCGGCTCCGCCTCCCCGGCCGCCGCCGAAGATCCCAACAATCCCGAGGCCATCGAGCCCGACGCCGAGGTTTCCTTCATAACCAAGGACTTGGCGACGGTGTTGCCGAAGGCGAAACTGGCTGCCGTGGTTGCGCTCGACGAAGTCCTGATGCGGGTGCGCGACGCCGCCAACTGGCGCGGCTCGGGCGGCGGGGTCCGCTACACTTCGCTGGCCAACGCCGCGGCCGACGCCACCGGCGTCCAATCCGACCTCAAGCTGGCCTACGCTACCGAAGGCAACGTCAACGATCCCTATGCCGGCTTCGAGACCCGCGTGGTGCCGGAAAACGTCACGCTGTTGCCGAAGACCAAGGAACAGATCACCGGCGGCAACCCGACCGGCGAGCGCGTTCACGTCGTCAAAAAGGGCGATAGCGTCGCCTCGATCCTGCGCGATCAGGGGGCCACGCCGGACGAAGCCCGGGCGGTCGCGCTGACGCTTGGCGCCCGCGGCCGCGACGGCGGCCTCAAGGAAGGCCAGAAACTGCGCATCCTGATGGCGCCCTCGGGCCTCGGCGCTGGCGCCCGGCTGCAGCCCTATCGCGTGATCGTCGCCAACGATACGACCGTCGAAGCCGTAGCCGCGCTGTCGGATGTGGGCAGATACGTTGCCGTCGACGTCCAGAGCATGAATACGGTCGCCGAAGCGATCGGCGGCAAGGACGATGACGACGATGAAGATGACGGCAGCGGCGTCCGGCTCTACCAAAGCATCTACGAGACCGCGATGCGCAACAAGGTCCCGGCCGCCGTCATCGAGGACATGGTCCGCATCTATTCCTACGACGTGGACTTCCAGCGCAAAGTACAGCCCGGCGATTCCTTCGACGTGTACTTCGCCGGCGACGACGAAGCCACACCGGCGACCGAGAAGACCGAGGTACTGTTCGCCTCGCTTACCGTCGGCGGCGAAACCAAGAAATACTATCGCTTCCAGACGCCCGATGACTCCGTCGTCGACTTCTACGACGAGACCGGCAAGAGCGCGAAAAAGTTCCTGGTGCGCAAGCCCGTCAACAACGCCATCATGCGCTCCGGCTTCGGCGGCCGCCGCCATCCGATCCTCGGCTATACCAAGATGCACACCGGCGTGGACTGGGCGACGCCCTACGGCACGCCGATCTTCGCTTCAGGAAACGGCGTAGTCGAGAAAGTCGGCTGGGAAGGCGGCTACGGCAAATATGTCCGCCTGAAACACAATAACGGCTACGAGACCGCCTACGGCCACATGTCGGCCTTTGCCAAGGGCATGGAGCCCGGCAAGCGGGTTCGGCAGGGCCAGGTGATCGGCTTCGTCGGATCGACCGGCATGTCGACCGGGGCCCACGTCCACTACGAAATCCTGGTCAACGGACGCTTCGTCGACCCGATGCGCGTCAAGCTGCCCCGCGGCCGTTCGCTCGAAGGCCCGATGATGGCAGGCTTCGAAAAGGAACGCGACCGCCTCGACACGCAGATGAACAGCCGCGGCGGCACCGCGCGCGTTTCCGACGCCGCCGGCACCACGCCGCAAACGCGCCAGATCAGCCGCTGAGCCCTCGCCCGGGCCGATCTCACGAAAAACCGATAGCCCGAGCGGCGCCTGCCGGAACTCTGGCTGAATGCACCCGTTGATGGAGCGGGATGCAGCCGCTTGCTGCGGCGGGCGGCGCATGGCCGAGTGATGGAGGTCATCATGCAAATGACGCGTGAGGACGTGGCCAAAGTGGTTGACGGGGCCGATGACGTCACGATCGCCCAGATCATTGGAACCGGCGCGACGGTCGACGAACTGGCCGAGGCGCAGGCCTGGCTGGCCAACGACGAGCCGATGATCAATGCCGGCCGGCCGCTGGCAACGGGCCGCGTTCGCGAACTCGTCGATATTCTTTCCGAGCTTGAGGCAAGTCAGGATGAGGACGACATGGGCGGAACACCGGTCGCCGAGCAAAACTAGTTAGACCGACGCGCGACGTTGGCCGCACCCCTCGCGGGATGCGTCCAATCGCTTTCATGGCGGTCTATTTCTCGATCAATTCAGCTTGCGCTTCGGCACCGGCGCCTCGAACTGCGCGATTTCGGCGGTTTGCGGCGCCTTGCCGTTGAAGGTCAGCACGTTGCCTTCGGAAGAGATGACCACGCGCTCGCCGTCGGTGACATCGCCGGCGAGGATCATCTCCGCCAGCGGGTCCTGCAGACTGCGCTGGATCACCCGCTTCAGGGGCCGCGCCCCGTAGGCGGGATCCCAGCCCTTGGCTGCCAGCCAGTCGCGCGCCGCATCGTCCAGCGTCAGCGTGATCTTGCGATCCTCCAGCAGCTTCTGCAGCCGGGCGAACTGGATCTCGACGATCCGGCCCATCTCGCTCTTCTGCAGGCGGTGGAACAGGATGATCTCGTCGACGCGGTTGAGGAATTCGGGCCGGAAGTGCGCACGCACCATGCCCATCACCTGCTCGCGCACCGCCGAAGTATCCTCGCCTTCCGGCTGGCTCACCAGGAACTCCGAACCGAGGTTCGAGGTCATGATGATCAGCGTGTTGCGGAAGTCGACGGTGCGGCCCTGACCATCGGTCAGGCGGCCGTCGTCGAGCACCTGCAGCAAGACGTTGAAGACGTCCGGATGCGCCTTCTCGATCTCGTCGAACAGCACCACCTGATAGGGCCTGCGCCGCACCGCTTCGGTAAGCGACCCGCCCTCGTCATAGCCGACATAGCCGGGGGGCGCGCCGATCAGCCGCGACACCGAGTGCTTTTCCATGAACTCGGACATGTCGAGGCGGACCATCGCGGTCTCGTCGTTGAACAGATACTCCGCCAGCGCCTTGGTCAGCTCGGTCTTGCCGACGCCGGTCGGGCCTAAGAACATGAACGAGCCCATCGGGCGGTTCGGATCCTGCAGGCCGGCACGCGAGCGGCGCACTGCGGTGGCCACCGCATGCACGGCTTCGGCCTGGCCGACCACCCGCTTGCCGAGGCTGCCCTCCATCTTCAGGAGCTTGTCCTTTTCGCCTTCCAGCATCTTGTCGACGGGAACGCCGGTCCAGCGCGAGACCACCTGCGCGATATGGTTGGCCGTGACGGCCTCCTCCATCATCTCGCCGTCGTTTTCGTTGGCCTCGATGTCGACCAGCCGCTTTTCCAGTTCGGGGATCTTGCCGTAGGCAAGTTCACCGGCGCGCTGGAATTCGCCGCGTCGCTGCGCGTTGGCGAGTTCGATGCGCAGGGCATCCAGATCGCTCTTCAGCTTCTGCGCATTGGAGAGCTTGTTCTTCTCCGCGCTCCAGCGCGAGGTCAGGTCGGCCGACTGCTTTTCGAGCTCGGCGAGTTCCTTTTCCAGCGCCTGCAGTCGGGTTTTCGAGCCGGTATCGGTTTCCTTCTTCAGGGCCTCCTGCTCGATCTTCAGGCGGATGATTTCGCGATCCAGCGAATCCAGTTCTTCCGGCTTGGAATCCACCTGCATCTTGAGCCGCGCCGCCGCCTCGTCCATCAGGTCGATGGCCTTGTCGGGCAGGAAGCGGTCAGTGATGTAGCGGTTCGACAGCGTGGTCGCCGCGACCAGCGCCGAGTCGGTGAT